>UMJX01025184.1_pt1 | contig 22116 bp, 21 predicted proteins | sample 1966131 | NCBI WGS metagenome assembly UMJX01 (sample SAMEA4836162, study PRJEB28245) | human gut metagenome | biome: gut microbiome; material: fecal sample | place: Denmark | collected 2008 | reverse complement strand
TCCACAAAGTCGGCATTTTCAGGCTATTTGCAAATTTTACTACTTCACCAACACCCTTAACATCATGTTCATAATGATGTGGATACAAATTCTTTGGTGTCAAAGCTTTACCTAAATCATGAACTAATGTTGCAAACCTTACTTTCTCATCAGTTGTTAATTTAGCACACATATCAACAGCCAACATTGTATGATTATAAGCATCACCTTCAGGATGATATTTAACTGGTTGTTCTACATTTATCAAATTATATATTTGTTTAAAATGAACATCTAGTACATCAGCTTTTTTTAGCACATTAAAAAATATTGATGGCTTATCCGTTTTTAACGCTTTTCTAAACTCATTGAAAACTCTCTCCTTTGATAATTCATTCAATTCTCCTTTTAAATTTTTCATTAATTCTAAAGTTCTATTTTCTATATCAAAGCCAAATTCACTTGCAAACCTTGCTACTCTATACACTCTTAATGGATCTTCAACAAAACTTTGTGATGTTGCCCTTATGACTTTATTTTTTAAATCCTCCAGCCCCCCAAAAGGATCTATAACCTCATTTGTTAAAACATCTTTAGCCATTGAATTTATGGTTATATCCCTTCTTTTCAAATCCTCACATATAGTTATATCTTTATTAGCAACAACATCAAACTCAGTATGTCCCTTTCCAACCTTAGTTTCAACCCTAGCCATTGCAAACTCTTTTCCACCTAAATCATATACCTCAAAAGACTTTCCTCTTGCATACACTTCCGGAAACAATTTGCAAAACTCCTCACTACTTAAACCCGTAACACAATAATCCTCATCACTAACCTCTTTACCCAAAAATTCATCCCTTACAGCTCCGCCTACTAAATACAATCTCCCACCATTCTTTTCTATTTTATTTGCGACTTCATTTACATCCAACTCCATAAAACCTCCCGTACAAATACTCACTTCATTTTCCTAATCGCCACTTCCATAAATTAATTTTTCCATCTCAATCAACAATTTTATACTATCACGTTTTTTCACCAAACTAACGCTTTTACAACATCAGCTGCTCCATTCCACTTAACACCATAATATCACTTTCCCCATCTCCAATCAACACCCTCTATCCCAAAATTCCCCAAATATTAAAAACATTTTTTTCTCGCACAATCCCCCTCCCTCACAAAAACATTTTTTTCTCTCGGCACCCACCCCCCCAAAAAAAATTTTTTCCTTCCACCACCCCCTCCCTCGGAGAAAGAAATTTTTACTTTTGAAAAAACAAATCTCCGACCTAATCCCCAAAACATCTAACCCAAGTCATTATCGTAACAACCACCTCAAACACGCTACGCACTCCACCGCGTTTGGAGGAATTTATTTTTTCAAAAGTAACAAATTTTTTCTCTCGGCACTCACCCCCAAAAAATTTTTTTCCTTCCACCACCCCCTCCCTCTGAAAAAGAAATTTTTACTTTTGAAAAAACAAATCTCCCACCTAAGCCCCAAAACATCTAACCCAAGTCATTACCGTAACAACTACCTCAAACACTCTACGCACTCCACCGCGTTTGGAGGAATCTATTTTTTCAAAAGTAACAAACTTTTTCTCTCAGCACTCACCCCAAAAAAATGTCATATTTCAAAACACCCATAATATAAATAAAAAGAGGTGTATTAACTTGATAATAAAAACTATAAAACTAAAAAAAATCTACCTTTCTCTCATATCACTCGCCACAATCATAACAACATTCTCCATATCCATATACGCATTTTCAACCAACTCCCTTCCCTTCATATGGCAAAATCACCAACCCCAAAAAGACTACATCAAATGGGTAGACTTTACCCCAACCTATGAAGCACTAAACCAAACATCAAAACTAGACATCGAATCACACAACAACCCAAACTCAACAGTTAAATACAATTGGATTGAACTCCTTAGCTACTTAGCCTGCAAATATGGTGGAGATTTCAAAAGATACAACAGCAAAGACTTAACAGCCTTAACCGAAAAATTACAATCTGGTGCAACAATATCTGAACTAACCAAAGACATGAAATACTATTCATATTACTACGAAGCATACAACGCCGTTTTGCATGAATACATCGGAGAATATGAAATCGAAATTCCAAGCTCTAATGTATCAAAAGCTAATACCTCAGATAATAACAATACTTTAGACACCACAAACACCACAGAAAACACATCACCCCAACCTAAATACGAAAAAAAATATGGCATAAAAGTTTTCCTTCCTATTGCCAAAAATTACTGCTTTAGCCATTACGATGACTTTGGTAATTCTAGATCATATGGATATAAAAGAGTTCATCTAGGAAATGACTTAATGGGAAGTATTGGAACTCCTATAATTGCTGTAGAATCTGGTACTGTTGAAGCAATTGGTTGGAACCAATATGGTGGCTGGAGAATAGGAATTAGAAGCTTTGATAAAAAAAGATATTATTATTATGCACATCTAAGAAAAGATCACCCATATGCAATAAACTTATCTGAAGGAGATATAGTAACTGCAGGAAATGTTATTGGATACCTTGGCATGACTGGATACAGCACTAAGGAAAATGTAAATAATATCAATATTCCACATCTTCACTTTGGTATACAACTGATATTTGATGAAAGTCAAAAAGAAGGTAATAATGAAATTTGGATTGACGTTTACAATATTATAGAATTCCTAAGAAAAAATCAATCAGAGGTATACAAAGCTGAAGATGAAAAAGAATATTATAGAAAATACGATATTATTGATTCTGCATTATTAGAGCAGTAATTATTGTAATATTTTATATTTATTAATGGAGTGATTATATTGATACATTTTAAAGTATTTAAATTAAACTACAAATTAATAGCTCTTTCATGTATAATAGTTTTTATATTATCTTATGTTTTTATAAATCATTTTGTAAAAGCAGAAGAAGACTCATGTATTAAAGTTCCTATAATTATGTATCATAGTATTCTAAAATCACAAAGTGGAAACTATATAGTACACCCCGAAACATTTGAAAGTGACTTAAAATATATACAAAATCATGGCTATACCACAATTACAATGACAGATTTAATAAACTATGTTTATGAAGACTCTCCACTTCCTGAAAAACCTATAATAATTACTTTTGATGATGGCTATTATAATAACATTGGTTATGCGCTTCCATTATTACAAAAATACAATATGAAAGCAGTTATTTCTATAGTTGGTGATTATACAGATACATATACAAATTCTGATGAAGCTAATTTAAATTATAGTTATATACGTTGGAAAGATATTAAATCACTTATAGATGAAGGGACTATTGAATTTCAAAATCATACATACAACCTCCATAAAAACGCAAATGGTAGAAAAGGTTGTATGAAGAAAAATTATGAATCTTTAGAGGATTACCAAAACTTATTATCCTCAGATGTAATGAAATTGCAAAAAGAATTTGAGATCAATACTAACTACATTCCCAACACATTTACATATCCATTTGGTGCAATTAGTAAAGATTCCACAAAAATTATAAAAGAATTAGGATTTAAAGCAAGTCTATCTTGTACCTCAGGTGTAAACTTAATTTCAAAAGATCCAGAATGTTTATATTTATTAAAAAGAAATAATAGAATTAGTGGGATTTCTAGTGAACAATTTTTTAAAAAGATTTGTAAGTAACAGTATTACTGTTGCTTACAAACCTTTTTTCATTAAATATAACTTTATAATTTTTAAACTTACTATTCTTTATTACTATTTTTTATTACTATTTTTTCAATATTCTTCTTTATCCATTTTCTCTTTAACTAATTTCAAATCTTTCCAAAACTCGATTTTTTTCGCCTCATCTCGTAATAAAGCTGCTGGATGCCATGTTGGCATATATAATATATTTTTTCTTTCTATCCATTTTCCTCTTGCTGATGTTATTCCTAATTCTTTTCCTAATATATTTTTTAATGCTGTGCTTCCTAATAGCACTATTATTTTAGGCTTAATTAAAATCACTTGATTTCTTAAATAATCTAAGCAAGCCACAGTTTCATCTTCATGTGGAACTCTATTTGCAGGTGGTCTACATTTTACTATATTAGCTATATATACTTTACTTCTATCTATCCCTATTCCTTCAAAAGCTTTATTCATAAGTTGTCCGAGCTTTTCCTACAAAAGGAAGTCCTTGCATATCTTCATCTGCACCAGGTCCTTCTCCTATAAACATTATATCTGCATTTTTATTTCCTTCGCCAAATACAATATTTCTTCTGTTTTCACATAATTTACACTTTTGGCAATTTATAATTGATGCTTCTAAATCTTCCCAATTATCATACATTTTTTACTTCCTCCATTGTTACAGTTATATCCCCATTGTATATTGTTATAATGCATTATTATATTGTTATAATACATTTCTATATTATGTTGTTATACTATTTTATAAAAAAATTTATTCTAGTTTTAATATTTCATTTGTATTTTATCTAAGCTTTTCAAATTTTCTCTTTTTATATACAATGAATCCACAAACACACACTACACAAGCAAACATAATCAAAGTAATTTTTGCAAAATTATCAACATATTTCGCAACACTTTCCCATGCATTTCCAGTAGCAAACCCCAAGTAAGTTAATACTGAATTCCAAATTGCTGACCCTATTATTGTATATATTAAAAAAAGAGAAAACTCCATTTTAGTCATACCTGCTGGTATGGAAATTAAACTTCTTACTATTGGTATAAATCTGCAAAATAATACAGTTGATTTTCCTTTTTTAGAAAACCATTCTTCAGATTTATCAATATCTTGTTTTTTGAATCTTAATATTTTTCCTATTCTACCATCAACTAATTTATATAGTCTTTCCTTAGTTAATAATCTTCCTAATAAATATAGTATTATAGCACCTATAACAGAACCAATGGTTGATACTATAATTACCCCTGTAATTGTCATATTTGTATTTGATGTCATAAATCCTCCAAAAGTTAAAATCACTTCTGATGGTATTGGTGGAAAAACATTTTCTATTGCTATAAGAAATGCTATCCCAAAATATCCAAATTTGTTCATAATTTGAAGTATTATTTCGTGCACTTGTGCCCTCCTAAAGCTTTTTATATTGTAACATATTTGTATGTTTATTACTAGTAGTTTATTCGGAATAGTAGTGTTTTATGTTTAAGTTAATGCTTTTTAAACAAAATAATACACACTGTTTTTTTATAAAACAAAAGAGATGAGCTAAAAAAGTTCATCTCTTTTGTTAGAAGCTAATCGTAATAAATGTCATCCTCACAAAAGTCATCCTTATAAGAATTTTCCATATGAAAGACTTCCTTATAGAACTCGCAATAATAATCATCAACAAATGACACAACATAATTATGAAGAGCAACCTTTGCCTCTTCCTTTGTATTGAACGATTCTATAGAAACCTCCAAATCGCTCTCAAAGGAATCCTTAAAAGCCCGTTCATTTCTTTCGAGGATAAAATCATCTTTCCCTTCAATACAATAGATCTTTCCCTTGCCTTTTTTCTCCACTACTACATAACATTTTTTCATAGTGTTTGCTCCTTTCCCAAATATGGGTTTTGCTTTAATTATTTAGCTGTAAAAAGGAAATCTGCAACAGCAATGTGCAATATTATAATATCATTTATTTACATAAAAGTCAAATGCACTCTGAAAATACGATAATTAGTAAAATGCATCTACAGATAAAATCATTTTAAATTACTATAAATCTGTTAAAAAATTTATAAGAGCATTAAGGTTAATCTTTCGAAAACCTTGATGCTCTTATGGTGCAGATGGCCGGAATCGAACCGGCACGGTTTATTCAACCGCAGGATTTTAAGTCCTGTGCGTCTGCCAGTTCCGCCACATCTGCATTTAATATAAACTGGCATATGTCTTACGACAATAGCTATTATATATGGTTAAAAATAATTTGTCAATACCTTTTATAAAAAAATTTTAAAAAAAGATATAGATTTCTCTATATCTTTCATATGAATTCATACTTTTATATAAATTTCATTAATTATTTTTTATTTACTAAATCTTTTAAAGCTTTACCAGCTTTGAATACTGGAGCTTTAGATGCAGGTATTTTTATTTCTTCTTTAGTTTGTGGGTTTCTTCCTTTTCTAGCTGCTCTTTTTCTTACTTCAAAAGAACCAAATCCAACTAGTTGAACTTTATCTCCCTTTACTAAAGTTTCTGTAACAACGTCAACAAATGCATTTAATGTTGCTTCAGCATCTTTTTTTGTTTCTCCTGTTTTAGCAGCGATAGCCGCGATTAAATCAGATTTGTTCATTATACATTACCTCCTATAAGTTATATGTAGCATAGTTTTTGACCGCTACTATTATCATTATTCGCCAAAGTTATATAAAATCCTTCTTTTTTTTACTTTATTTTTTCTTTGTATATCCCTACTTTTACTAATACTGCATATATTTTCTGTCCATATGGTAACATAAGTATATCTTCTTCATTAAATATTCTTAATACCAATATAGATAATACATATACTATAACTGCCACGATTAATGCTATTATTGTAGCCATATTTCGAGCAATTATACCATTTAATAAAATATATGTTCCATAAGATACTACAGCCATCATCGCTGATGCAATTATTGGTTTTATAACCATTTTAGAAAATTTTAATTTCAAATTAACTGTTCTTCTTAAAACTGCAAATACTATACAAAATGCAACTATATGGCATACATCTGTAGCAAAAGCTGCTCCTGCTGCTCCTCCTAATGGACATACTTCTGTTGAAATAGGAACTAAAATTAAATTTAATATCAATTTGCAAAGTACCCCAATTGTTAATGCTGCTGCTGGAACCATAACTTTACCTAATCCCTGTAATGCTCCATTTATTGTTTGTTCCATTGCAGTAAAAATTGTAGCAATTACACATACTTGCATTATCCATGCTCCTGATGATGCATTTGGATATAAAAGTTTCAAAATTGGTTCGGCAAAAACTACCATTCCAACTACACAAGGTAATACTATTAAAATAGTAGTTAATAAAGAAAATGAAATTCTTTTCACCCCTTTATTAAGTTCTCCTTTTGCCCTTGCTGCCGAAATTGCAGGTACTAAAGCTGTTGCGAAAGCTACATTAAATGATAATGGCAAACTTGTTAATGTTTCTACTTTTCCACTTAAAATACCATATTGAATTTTGGCTTCAGCTTCGGGTAAGAAATTTTTCAATAAATTTACTACTGTAAATGAATCTATATTTTTATTAATTGAAACCAATATTGAACTTAAAGAAATAGGTATAGAAACCCATAATATATTTTTAACTATTTGCAGTATAGTTTTATTCATAACATTTGAACGTTTTATATTTGCATTTTTTGCAATATCTTCTATTTCATATTTATCTTTTTTATGGATTTTATAATATGTAAATAAATACAAGAAACTTGCAACAGTAGCAAGTGTTGTAGCTAAATTGGCACCTGCTGCCATAAGTGTTGTATTTGTTCCAGATAAAACAGCAACAATCTCTACAACTATTATAGTAAGAACTGTTTTAAATACCTGTTCTAATGTTTGTGAATTAGCTGTTACTTTAATTTTAGATCTTCCATTGAAGAATCCTCTTATTACAGACATTATTGATACAAAAAATATTGATGGTGATAATGCAACTAATGTCATTTCAGCTTCTGGAATTCCCATCATATTAGCAAATGTTCCCGCTCCACATAATAAAAGTAATGTTCCTACAAGACCTATAACACCAAATGTAGCAAAAGCTATTTTAAAAATCCTATGAGCTCCCTTTGTATCTCCTAAAGATAACCTTTCAGCAACTAATTTTGAAACTGCATTAGGTACTCCAATAGATGAAATTGAAAGTAATAACGCATATATTTGAAATCCAGCACTATAAATAGCATTTCCCTCATCACCAAATCCATCTTTATTAGTAAGATACCATTTATAAGCAAATCCTAAAAATTTAATTAATACTTGAGATACCATTAGTGCAAGAACACCTTGCATAAAGCTTTCCTTTTTAACTTTTCTATTTGTCCTACTATTTGATAACATTTAAATTTTCCTTTCCAAACTTCCTTTTAATTCAGTCTATTAAATTATATTAATAATATTCTTAATTTTCAAGTGTTTTTTTAAATTATGCACAATTTAAACTCACCTTTGCTATACTAAAAATAGTTAGTGTTTAATATTTTATATTATAAGTAAGTATACATGAGTATTATGTAATTACATAAATATATATTGTGCTATAAAGCATAGTCAATGTAGAAACGACAAAAATCAAACAAATTTCCCCAAAACACTTGATTTTTTAGCAATTTTATAGGATAATATATGTATATGATTTTTTGTATGAAAGTGGTGAAAACTTTTGAAATTAATAGATAAATTATTAAAGAAATTAAAAACAGATAGAAATACCTTTTTTACATATATACTAACATTAATAACAATATACTTAGTAGTTGACAGATTTGTAGATTTACTTATAATGATTTTTACGGGAATCGCTTCTAATTACTGGAATCCAATCCAATACACCTTAGCTTTTGCTTGTCCTGTATTTGCATTCCTATTTTCATGCAGTTCAAAATTTGTAAAATCTCAAGAAATGAAAGTTTCATTTTTATATACTTACATGATAGCCTTATATGTCCTACTTATCTCAATGATTGCTCAATGGCTAAATGCAGCTGGTTGGCTTGCATTGCTTTCACTTCCTCAATACCCAAAACTTGCTACAGAATTTAGCTATTTAATAAAACCTGCATTTTGTTGGGTTACACTATATATACCTTTAACAACATTCTATCTTTTATTTAAATGGATTTATACAGGAATTAATGATAGTAGACAACAATTAGAAGGTATTTATGAATATAAAGGAATTAGTTTAGCTCCAAAAAGTGAATCTACTGGTCCTAATACATGTGAAATTACTATAGGAACAGATTATAGAAATGGGAAACCAGTTAAAATTTCAGAAAAGAAACGTTTTGAATCAATGCTTGTTGTAGGTGTTTCTGGTTCAGGAAAAACCTCATTAATATATGAACCTATGATAGCAAAAGATATTGATAAAAAATATCAATATAGAGAAACAGGCAAAGAATTAGCTTTTATTGCTCTAAAAGCTGGAATAGCAAATTTATCTTGTCCTTATGATAATGATTATATAAATAATAACTTTAACTTAAACATGATTCAGCCAAAAGAAAATAAAATTAAAATATTCCAATCTTATATGAAAAAAATGATTTATAATATATCATCAACTGGAATAATCTATAGAAATTTAGGTATTACTTATATCTCACCAGATTTTGAATCAACATCAAGAATTTTAGCTATCGCTAAAGCTTATAAAATGCATGTAAACCTAATTGATCCAAAAAATCCTGAATCTCAAGGCTTAAACCCTTTCGCATATGATGATCCAATGCAAACAGCAGTAGCTATCTCAACTGTTTTAAAAGGATTAGCACACAATTCAGGTAACTCTGTTGATATAGCATATGAAAATACATACTCATATCAAGTTATTGAAAATTTATCAATATTATTAAAAGAAATGTATCCAAGAATGCATGATGGTGAATTACCTACACTTGAAGATATGTTAAGTATGTTAAACGATTTCAATTTAGTTGAATATATGTGTAAAGAACTTGAAAAAGATGAAGAACTTGAAAAACAATATTCTGTATTACTTTCTTACTTCAAAAAGAACTTTTATTCAAATGGTCCAGGAAGAGAAAGCACAGAAAAATATGTATATTCTGCAAGCACATTATTAGATAATTTATTACGTTATCCAGGAATTAGAAAAATTTTATGTAATAGAACAAATAATATAAACTTTGATAGTACACTTGAAAATGGTGATATCACATTATTATGTACAAGACGTGGAGATTTAGGAGCTTCCGCACATACTGCATTTGGTTTATTCTTTATATTATCAATGCAATACGCAATATTAAGAAGACCTGGAAATGAAAATACTCGTATTCCTCATTTCCTATATATAGATGAATTTCCAGATTTCATTTGTTCACAAACAGAAGCTATATTTACAATGTATAGAAAATATAGAATTGGTACTGTAATCTCAGCGCAAAACCTTGATCAATTAAATGTATCAAACAAAAAATATAGAAGTACAATTATAGCAAACTGTGCTAATAAAATCGTATTTGGAAATAATACACCTGAAGATAACGAATGGTGGAGCAAAGAGCTTGGTGAAGAAAAGAAATGGGATTTCTCACAATCATATGATACTGCAAAAGGTAAATATGACGATAAACTTAGTGGCATTAAATACAAACCTGTTACTAAATATCAAGCAGGAAAAATACAAAGTACCAAATTTAAACAATGTTTATACAAAATTGCTTCTGACGGTGGAAGATACGAAAATGGTGTTTGTGTATTAGATTTCGTAGAAGCTAAATATAAAGAAAAACATGAAGTTAAAAAATTTAATTTTGAAAAGTTTTTAACTACACAATCAGATGTAGATACAAGAAAATCTAAAAAAAGAAAATCTACAATATCAAGTTTCGCAGATGATGATAATTCCGAAATTGAATTAGATCCAATAAGAACTGATACTTCTGATTCATTATTTCATTCTGAAGATATAGAAGATGCAATAGTTTCTGAAAACAATAATAATAATGAATAAGTAAATATACATAAATAAAAAGGCAAATTTTAAAATTTGCCTTTTTACATTTATATTTAATATATGTCTTTTTTAATATAATAATATATCTTATTTTAGTACTCACACTTTAATTTAAGATAAACTCAATCTTACATTCCTAACAATTTAACCTGTACATTTTCCATCTTATATTTTCCAGTTGTTTCATCAATTTTAAAATCTACTAATGTCTTATCTAAGCTTTCTTCATTCTGACGTAAATCAGTAGTAAAATATAATTTTATTTTATCTATCTCTAAAGAATTCATAACTATTTGTTTAAAAGTTTCTGCAATATGTTTATCATCTTCACAAATAAAAATTAATTGTGGTATATTTTTGAATCCAGAGTCACCAGGAACAAAATTGTCATAAAAATCTTTATATAATCTCATTTTATCAACTAATTTCTTTTCCCAATCTGTTTCTCTTCTTATAACCTCAAATACAAAATTAATAGATTTAGAAGCTTTTTTCAAACATATACTTCCACCTGTTGCTTTAAATGTTTTCCCTGCTACTTTCGCAGTTAAAGCAGGTTTAGCAACATAACTGTCAAAAGCTTTTACTTTTCTTAAATAAGCAATTATTGTTTGATTTCCAGCTAACCTTTTCTTTATCATAGCAACTGGTTTAGCATTATCACTAGGTTGCCATTTGCAATCTTTTTCTCTTGAAGCTAATAAATATTTTCCCATTTTTTCCATGCAATAAATTCTATATATTCCTTTTCCATCATCTGAATTAAAGTAATATCTGGTTAATATTTTTGATTTTACTAATTGTTCTAATTTATTATTTAATTTATCCTGAGATTTTGCATCTATCCCTTTCCATTCAAGTAATTGAAATAATTGTCTTGATGTAATAAATTCAAATTCATTTACTAAATCCAATATTTCAAAATGAATATCACTTATGTGTCCTAAATCTATCTTACGTACAATTTGATTCATTGAAACAAAACCATCTTTACCATCAAATACTTTTATTTCTCCTTCTCTAATAGCAAAAGGTGATACTGTTGCCTTAATTTCATTATCATTTACCACTTTTAAAACCTCCTAAAATTTTATTTAAAATTTTACTAAACTATAAGTAACTTAATTTTCTTTCTATCTGGAATTATTTTTTTAATATAGACATCCACATTTTGTCCATACTCAATTCCTTCTTTATATTCTGCCATACCAACTAAATTAGGCTTTAACTCTATAAATATACCATTCTTAGACTTTTCTGTTTCTCTTACTATTCCTGTAACTGTTTCACCTTCTTCAAAGTCTTTAACATTGTCCTCCCATGTTCCTAATAATTCTTTATATGTTAAAATTACCCTTTCTAATTTTCTGTCTATACATTTTATCATAACATTTATTTTTTGTCCAATTTTCAATCTTTCTGCTGGAGTTTTTATTCTTGCAATTGAAATATCTTCTATATGTAATAGACCTACTATTCCTCCACCTATTTCAACAAAAACTCCATATGGTTGAATGCTTTTAACTATACCATTAACAACCATTCCTTCTTTTAAATCATTTGCTATCCAATTTAAAGCATCTTTTCCTACTGCTTTTCTTGATAATATAAAATTATTTTTTGAGTCTATATCTTTTACCTTAAATTGAACAAATCTATTTACTTTGCTCATACATATATTAGGTTTTGGAAAACCTGTCTCATCTACATTTACAGCTTCCACTTCTTCTCTTGGTATTATTCCTGTTATATTATTTCCTAAATCTACATATAGATTATAATTTGAATCACATTTATTAACTTTTCCTTGCAAAATTTCTCCAGTTGATATTGCACTAGTCAATTGTTCTTTAGTAACGCTATAATTACTGACACTCCACCCTTCTGGCATAAATCTTTGGTATTCCATTTGCATTCCCCTTTTTCTTAAGTTTTCTACATTATATAATTAATATATTTTTTTTACAATAGATTTTTCAAATTTTACAATTTAGACTTTTTTATTTTACAGTGTAGGATTTTTTTATTTTAGAATATTGAATTTTTTAAAATTTACACTATGTATTTTAATTTCATACTAGGAATTTTACACTATGATTTTAATTTTACAATATATTTTTTAATTCATCCAAACTTAAATATCTCCATTCCCCTATTTTTAAATCCTTTACATCAATATTTCCAATTTTACTTCTATGCAATGCTATTACATTTTTCCCAATAGCAGAACACATCTTTCTTACTTCTCTATTTTTACCTTCATGTATTGTTATTTGAATTCTAGAAATATTTTTTTGTTCATCTATTTTTAATATTTTAACTTTGGCCTTTCCTGAAATATAATCATCTATTTTCACACCTTTTTGGAGTTTATTCATATCATCATTACTAATAATACCTCTAACTGTAGCATTATATGTTTTTTCAACTTCATTTTTAGGATGTGTAACTTTATAAACAAAATCACCATCATTGGTCAAAATGATAGCACCTGATGTATACATATCTAACCTTCCTACAGGTACAACACTATATTTAACTTCTTTTATTAAATCCATAACTGTTGGTCTTCCGAATTGTTCTTTAACAGTAGTAACATATCCTATAGGTTTATTTAACAAAATATACACATGTGAATCCTGCTTTTTTACTTCTTTACCTTCACATATAATTTTATCAACATCAGCATTAACTTTTGTACCCAATTCTGTTACAATTTTACCATTAACACTTACCTTTCCATCTAGTATTAATTTTTCTGCACTCCTTCTAGAGCAAACCCCACAATTAGCTAAATACTTTTGTATTCTTACCTCTTCCATGTACATCATCTCTCTTCTTCTAATTTTTTTAGAATATTTTTGAATTCTTCAGGTAATTCCGCTTCTAAATGCATGTCCTTTCCTGTAATTGGATGCTTAAAATCTAAACTTTTTGCATGTAATAATTGCCCATGAACACCAAATTCGTTTTTACCATTTGAATATATCTCATCACCAACTACTGGGTGTCCAATTTCACTTAAATGTACTCTTATTTGATGTGTTCGTCCTGTATCTATTTTTACCTCTAGCAATGTATATTTATCAAATCTTTTAATAACTTTAAAATGTGTAATAGCTTCTTTTCCGTTTTTTACAACAGCCATTTTTTTTCTGTCTTTATTACTTCTACCTATTGGCATATTAATAGTAGCTTCATTTTCTGCAACTATACCTCTTACTAATGCAATATATACTTTTTTTACTTCTCTATTTTTAATCTCATTACTCATATTTATATGTGCTTTATCATTTTTAGCAATAATTAAAAGTCCAGAGGTATCTTTATCTAATCTATGTACTATGCCTGGTCTAACTTCTCCACCAATACCAGATAAACTATCTTTACAAATTGCCATAATAGCATTAACTAATGTTCCATCCCAATTACCATTTGCAGGATGAACAACTAATCCCTTAGGTTTATTTACAACAATAATATCTGAATCTTCATATACCACTTCAATAGGAATCTCTTGTGCCTTTAAATCCAATTGTTTTGCTTCTGGAATATGAATTTCTATTATATCTCCATTTTGTACTTTATATGAAACTTTAGAATTTTTTGAATTTACTTGGACATTTCCATCTTCTATTAGCCTTTTGGCATTCATTCTAGATAAATCTTTAATAACTGATATAACAAATAAATCCAATCTTTTTCCTACTTGTTCAATTTCAACAACAAATTTTCCCATGATTTCTTCATTCCTTTATACTATTTTAAATTCGATTATAATTATTGATAGTTAATTTATTAAATAAAAACAAAATTCCTAAACCACATATTCCAACTACTATAAAAATATCAGCAATATTAAACACTGCAAAATTAAAAACTTCATTTATATCAATAAAATCTATAACATACCCATTTAAAATTCTATCGTCCAAATTACTTACACCACCAGCAATAACCATACCCAAAAAAGTTATTGCTAATTTAGTTAAACTTTCTTTATTCTTTTTATAAAATATTATTAATGCACCTATTATTATAATATTTAATACTATAATAAGTTGAACATTACCTTCTCCAATACAAAAAGCCCCACCTCTATTTTGGCAATAATTAAGCCTTAAAACATTTTTTATTATTACAATCGGCATTTTAGAAGCATATATTGTAACAATTGATTTTATAATTTGATCAAACATCATTGATAATGTTACTATTCCCAATAACCATATTGTTCTTCCTTCAATTTTTGTGTTCATTTATATATCTTCGTATAATTCAAATGTATCATTATACGAATTTCTCCTTTCTTTAATGCTTTTTACATATACTTTTCAATACTATAAAAGATTAAATATCAAAATATTTAATCTTTTACTATAACTATTATTACATATTATTAAAATAAATTAAAGTTATTTTTTACATTTAAATAGATAAATATAAAATTGTTAATTACCCTTTAATTTGTTTTGCAACTTCTTCGGCAAAGTTTTCTTCTACTTTTTCTATTCCTTCACCTTTCTCTAATCTTGCAAAATTATTTATTTTAGCACCTTTAGATTCTAATAATTTATTTATTTTTATATCAGGATCTTTAACAAAAGGTTGCTCTAATAAACATATTTCTCCATAGAATTTATTAATTCTACCTTGAACCATTTTTTCAGCTATTTCAGCTGGTTTTCCTTCATTCATAGCTTGAGCTTTTAAAATTTCCATTTCTTTTGCTACTCTCTCAGCTGTAACAGCTTCTCTATTTAAGAATTCTGGTTTTGCAGCTGCTATTTGCATACAAATATCTTTAGCAAGCTCTGGTGTAGCATTTTCCATATCAACTAAAACACCTATTTTTCCTTCTCCATGGATATAACTTGCAACTATTCCTGTTGATTCAAATCTTGCAAATCTTCTAATTGTCATGTTCTCACCTATTGTAGCAATTTTATTTGTTAAAACTTCTTGTACAGTTTTACCAGATTCTGCAATTGAAGGTTGAGCTAATAATTCTTCTACATTTGCTGGATTTTTTTCTACTATTTGTCTTGCAACATCATTAACAAATGTTTTAAATTCATCATTTTTAGAAACGAAATCTGTTTCTGCATTTACTTCAACAACTGCTCCAACTTTTTTATCATCTGAAACATAAGCAGCTACTAAACCTTCTGCTGCAACTCTGCTTGATTTTTTAGCAGCTTTAGCAATTCCTCTCTCACGTAATAATTCAATTGCCTTTTCCATATCTCCATCTGTTTCTGTTAGAACTTTTTTGCAGTCCATCATACCTGCACCTGTTTTTTCTCTTAATTCTTTTACTTGGCTTGCTGTAACCATTCTAATTCCTCCTTTATATTTTTATAATATAAGAGAAAGAGTAGAGCAAGAAAGCCCCACTCTTTCAAATTTATTTTTAATTCTTATTATTCTTCAGTTGCTTCAACAACTTCTTCCATACTTGTTGGTTCTTCAGCTTCAGCTACCATTTCTTCAGCAACTTCTTCTGTTTGAACATCCATAGATTCACCTTGTCTACCTTCAACAATTGCATTAGCCATAACATCTGCTATTAATTTAACAGCACGAATAGCATCATCATTACCTGGTATAGCATAATCTACATCTTCTGGATTACAGTTTGTATCAATTAAACCTACTACTGGTATATTTAATTTTCTAGCTTCTAATATAGCTATTCTTTCTTTCTTAGGATCAACTACAAATAATACTCCTGGGATTTCTTTCATTTCTTTAATTCCACCAAGATTTTTTTGTAATTTTTCCATTTCTTTCTTTAATAAGATAACTTCTTTTTTAGGTAATACATCAAATGTACCATCTTGTTCCATTGTTTCTAATTCATTTAATCTTTGTACTCTTTTTTGAATTGTTTCAAAGTTAGTTAACATTCCACCTAACCATCTTTGATTTACATAGTACATACCGCTTTTTTCAGCAGCTTCTTTCATACAATCTTGAGCTTGTTTTTTAGTTCCTACAAAAAGAACTGTTTTACCTGCTTCAGCTTGTTCTTTCATGAATGCGTACGCTTCATCTAATTTTTTTGATGTTTTTTGAAGATCTATTATATGGATACCATTTCTAGCTTGGAATATGTATTCAGCCATTCTTGGATCCCATCTTCTTGTTTGATGTCCAAAATGAACACCTGCTTCTAGTAATTGTTTCATTGCAACTACTGCCATTTTCATTTCCTCCCTTTTTGTTTATACCTCCATAAAGTTTCAAACGTTTTTCAAAGACTTATAATTAAAAAATTTTTATAAGCACACCTTATCAAACTAGCCTTATGTGTGTTTTAACGTTTACTATTATATCAAACTTTTCCATATAAATCAAGACTTTTTTAAACTTTTTATGTTTTGGTTTTTGAACTTTTATTTTTTAAATTCTTTAACTCTTGAACTTTTTATATTTTCAAATTTTTAAACAAACTTTTAGTATTTTATTTAACCCTTTTCAAATCCTTTTCCCCATGCCTCTCTAGCATTTGAAATAACAATAAAAGATTTAGGATCAATAGTTGTAGCTACTTTTTTTATTCTAATCACTTCACTTCTAGAACCTACACAAAACAGCATTATTTTTTCTTTATTAGTATGCATTCCTTTTGCATAAATTCCTGTACTGCCTCTTTGTACAGTATCTCCAACAACTTTAGCAATTTCTTCATACTTATCCGTAATAATAAATAAAACTTTTGTAAAATTTACCCCTTCAAAAACAATATCTATCATCTTTCCCATTAAAAATATTGCAATTGCTGAATATAAACCAATTTCTATTTCTTTAAAAAATAAAATATTTAAAAAAATTATTATACTGTCAACAAAAATAATTAAATCACCTGATTTAAATTTATCATTATAAGAACGCACAACATAAGATAACAAATCACTTCCACCTGTAGACGCATTTGCCTTTAATATTAAGGATGTACCTATACCAGTTAAAATTCCACCGTAAATACACGCTAAAAATCTATCATTTGTAACTGGATTAAAATTTTCCAGAACATCAATAAATACTGATAATAAAATAGTTCCCACAATAGATTTAAATAAAAACCTTTTTCCTATTCTAAAAAAAGCTATAAAAAATAGTGGTAAATTTAATACTAACATTGCAGTTCCAACTGGTATATTGAAAAAATAATATGCAATCGTTCCAATTCCTGAAAAACCACCTGTAGATAACTGATTAGGCAATAAAAACATTGCTGTTGAACATGCCATTAGTAATGTACCAGATATAAGACATATTGCATTAAATATACTTTTTCTAAAATTTAATTTATTTTTTATAAATAACATAAAAATCACCTATATTGGTATTATTTCCAAATATAGGCAATTTCATACTATTATTAGTATTTTATTGAACTATTTTTCATTATATTTATATTTAATTATGTGTTTATATTTTATTATGTTTATATTTTATTATATTTACATTTTATTAGCTAATTTCAACTATTTTGTAATCTTTAATATTACTATCTTGTACAATTTTCATATTAACATTATATATTCCTTTAATCCTATTAACATTTTCTCTTTTATGTCCCACAAAACTATTCATATGGCTAGGATTAACTAATATTTTTATGTTTTTTACTTTATTATTCAAGCTTTTAATTTTTTTAGAGATTTCGTCATAATAAATTCTACTTTCAACTAATTGTCTAAAAGCTGGATGATATGGTCCTGCAACAACTTGACTTGTTTCATTTTCAGGATTGCAAATTTCATCTGTACTCTGTAATCCAATTCGTATTACATCTATTTTTTTACTTTTAAACATTTTTAATAAAATTGAACATGTTTCAACAGCCTGTTCTAAAGTATTTGGAATATACTCCCCACTTCTAAAATCTTTCTCCAATTGTGTATCTTTTATAACTAAAACTGGATATATTCTTATCATTTTTGGATGCAATTTTATCAGATCTTTAGCTGTTTTTATTTCATCTTGTTTTGTGCTATCAGGAAGTCCCACCATCATTTGATGCCCCAGTATAAACTTACTTTTTCTAATTAATTTAGAAGCTTTTTTTACATCATTGAAATCATGGCCTCTTTTACATTTATTTAGAACATAATTATTAGTAGATTGCACTCCTAATTCTATTGTTTCAACCTTATACTTTTTTAATAATTTCAATATATCTTTATTAATATAGTCTGGTCTTGTAGATATTCTAATACTATCAACTTTTCCACTTTCTATATATGTATATGCTGCTGATAAAAGTTCCTCTTGAATTTGAACTGGAATACCTGTAAAACTACCACCAAAAAATGCAACTTCAACTTTTCTATCAGAATCTTTGAAATTTTGTAAGTAATATTCAATTATTTCTGCAACATCTTTTTTTGTAATGTTCTTTTTTTGTCCACTTATCTTTTTTTGGTTACAAAATGTACAATCGTTTGGGCAACCTAAATGAGGTACAAAAATTGGTATAATATATTCCTTTTTCACAGATATAAACTCCTTTCTGTGTATATTATTTTATCTTTTCTAATGCCATATGGGCTGCATTCATTTCAGCAGTTTTTTTATTTTTTCCCTCTCCTATAGCTAATTTCTTTCCATTGCAACTTACTTGTGCTACAAAAGTTTTATCATGGTCTGGACCCTTTTCTTCTAATATAGTATATTTTATATTAACATCACCATGTACCTGCAACTTTTCCTGTAAAACAGTTTTATAATCTTTCATTCCAACATTTTTGCTTGCAATTCTAATTTCGTCTTTTAGATTTTCCACAATAAATTTTTCAGCTTGTTTCAATCCTGAATCAAAATATATTGCTGCTATTACAGCTTCCACACTATCAGCTAAAATAGCAGGTCTTGCACTTTCTCTAGTCATTAATTGACTTTTTCCTAAATACAAGAAATCACTAAAATCATGCCTTAATGCAACTTTGTATAAACTTTTTTCGCATACAACATCAGCTCTAACTTTAGTCATTTCTCCCTCTTTCAAAAAGCTAAAATTTTTATAAATATATTTGCTAGATAAAAATTCTAAAATACTATCCCCAAGAAATTCTAACTTTTCGTTACTTTCAATATGATGTTCATTTGCATATGAAGTATGTGTTAATGCTTTTTTTAATAATTCTCTATTTCTAAATTTGTAATTTATATTTTCTTCTAAAATTGATAAATCCATATTTTCCTCCTACTTATCTATTTGATACATTATATTTATACAATCACAAATAAATATAATATACCACCTATATACAATATACTTGTCCACAAAGTATAATAATAAAAAAGAAAGGAGTATCCCCTTTCATTTTTCATTAGTTAATTAAGCAATATGATCTTTTATGTATTCAACTACATCGCCAACTGTTACAACTTTTTCAGCGTCTTCATCTGGTATTTCTGTATCAAATTCTTCTTCTAAAGCCATTATTAATTCAACTATATCTAAAGAATCTGCACCTAAATCATCTATAAATGATGCTTCCATAGTTACTGAACTTTCTGTAGCACCTAATTGCTCAACAATAATACTTTTTACTTTTTCAAAAACTTCCTCTGAACTCATACTAAAGTTCACCCCCCTCCAAGTTTTACTTCGTTTCCTTTACAATAATATATGTTTTATTAAAAGTCAAGTTTTTTTATACATTTTTTTATAAAACCTGCAAACTTGCTCAACTCTAAGACTTATTTTTGAATATATGGTCATAACATATAATATTAAATCCTAATCTTTTTAATTTGCTTATTATTCAGCATTTACAATTGTAATATTGTTTGAATCATTTTCTATATTGTTTTCTATATTATTTTTTAAATTAGTTTTTTGAAATTCTTCAATCATCATTTCAACAGCTCTATTTTTTACAAATTGTTCTGCCTGTTTAATTGTAAATTCGAATAATTTTTCATCACTACTTCCATGCGCCTTAACAACTGGTTTTTTTACACCTAGAAATAATGCCCCACCATATTCTTTATAATCTACTGTTTTAGCAAATCTTTTTATTCCTGGCAATGCTGGTAAAGCTGCAATTGTAGATAATGCATTTTTCTTTAAACTTTCAGACAATGTTCTTTTAACAAATTTTCCAAGCCCTTCTACCGCTTTTAAGAAAACATTTCCAGTAAAACCATCTGTTACTATTGCATCAACCTCACCAGAGAAGGCATCTCTTCCCTCTATATTTCCTATAAAATTAATATTAAATTCTTCTGATTTTTCCTTTAATAATTTATATGTTTCTTTTGTTAATTCATTACCTTTATTTTCTTCAGTTCCAATATTTAATAAACCAATTCTAGGTTTTTCAATTCCAAAGGTATTTTTCAAATATATAGTAGACATTTGAGCAAATTGTAACAAGTTATTAGGTTTACAATTTGTATTAGAACCAGAATCTATTAACATCAATCTACTTTTATATGCAGGCAAAATTCCAGCTAGTGCAGGTCTGTCTATACCTTTTATTCTTCCAACTAGTAAAGTAGCACCTGTTAATAAGGCACCAGAATTACCAGCTGAAACAAAAACATCACCTTCACCATTTTTTAACATATTAAATCCTACAACCATTGAAGAGTCTTTTTTACGCTTGATGGCTTGAGTTGGTATATCGTTCATTTCAATACTTTCTGTAGTATGTTTAATGCTTAATCTATCAGAAATTTCAGAAATACTATTTTTACCATATAGTTCTTTTACTTTCCCATTTATAATTTCTGTATTACCAATTAAAATAATTTCAGCTTCAATTTGATTTATAGCTCTTACAGCTCCCTTAATAGTAGCATCTGGTGCATTATCTCCACCCATAGCATCTAATAAAATTTTCATAATTTCCTCCATTCATTAATTACCATTCTATTCTATACCCTATTTTTAATATTGTCAAATTTATTTTTGTTGCTTTTATTTCCTTAGATTTCTTAGATAAGTCAGAATACTTATTCTATAAAATACTACTATATACATTAAAAAAATATTACAATTTTTTAAAATATTCAAAATAATAAAAAATTACCAAAGAGAAACATGCTCTCTCTGGCAATTTTTTATTAATTGAAATTATTGTAATTCAACAACAGCTCCAACTTCTGTAAATTTAGCTTTTAATTCTTCAGCTTCGTCTTTGTTAACTCCTTCTTTAACTGTTTTTGGAGCTCCATCAACTAATTCTTTAGCTTCTTTTAATCCTAATCCTGTAGCATCTCTAACAACTTTGATAACTTGGATTTTGTTAGCTCCTGCTTCTTTTAATACAACATCAAAAGATGTTTTTTCTTCAGCAGCTGCAGCTCCTGCTGCTCCTGCTGCTGGTGCTGCTGCA
>UMJX01041434.1_pt1 | contig 22602 bp, 21 predicted proteins | sample 1966131 | NCBI WGS metagenome assembly UMJX01 (sample SAMEA4836162, study PRJEB28245) | human gut metagenome | biome: gut microbiome; material: fecal sample | place: Denmark | collected 2008 | reverse complement strand
CCTTTAAAAAGGCTTGACCTAAATTTTTTAATTATATTCGTTGCTTTTAAAAATCTTATTATGCATACTTAAATAAATTTAATAAAAATTATAAAAAAGCTAATATTTGTCCTGATTTTGTCACTGTCGGTATGTTATTATATGTGTGTAAGATAAAGAAAAACAAAACTTACATTAAACAGCTAATAACTCATTTTCATAGATATTTTCCTCTCTCTTTTTTATAAAGCACTATGCTCGACTTCGGTCGGGCTTTTGCTTTTTTATCCGTAATTCTAATTTGTGTATTAAATAACCAAATATTTTAATTTTCTCTTTCATTGCAGATTTCATATGATATTAAAATTGTTTGACAATTATAAAATATTGCATACAAAATTGTAATATTTATTGATATTGTTTGCGATAAATGTTATAATGTGAAAAATATGTTGTTATATGACAACAGTTGAGGAGAGAAATAATTATGAAAAAAATTTTTGCGGTATTACTTTGCGCTGTAATGGCGGCATCTGCAACAGCTTGTGCAAATTTAAGTGCAGGCAATAGCGAGAGTTCAAAGGCTGAGAGTGCTGTTTCGCAGGCATCTGAGGAAGAAACCTCTGCGCCTGAAACAACTAAGGAGGAAAGCTCAGAGGCTGAATCAAGCACAAGCATAATGTTCGGCAATATTCAGGAATACCTTGAGTATCCTTCAACTCAGAAATCTTTGGAAAGTGCTAAAGAAAGCGCTGAATCTGCTAATTTATTTACTGTTGAATGTTATGCCGATGATGATACGCTTGTGTATGAATACAAGTATATAAAGCAGTTGCCGGACGTTTCTATTGATCAGGTGGTAGAATATTTTAAAAAAAGTACAGACATCCTTGAATCTGGAATGGTTCCTGTTATGAAAGAATTGGTTGCATATGTAGATGAAACAGATCCTAAAATCAAGGTAGTTTATCTCAATGCTGACGGCTCTGAGCTGTATAGTATAACATTTGATAAGTCAATCCTTGATGAAGAGAGCACAGATGAGTCAAGTTCTGCTGAGTTGTAATTTTTTGAATTTTAAAAGGATAATAAAGTTAAGTGTCTATTATAAAGTTGTGGTAAGATTAGTAAATTATGATTTAGCGGACTTTTGGTCGGGCAAAAAAGTTAAACAAAAGTAAAACTTTCCGTCCCGAAGTTAAAAGTTTGGTCAACCTTTTCAAAGGTTGTGGGTGTGGGCAACGCCCACAAATACTTTTCTTTTACGCAATCTAACGGTAGCCAAACGGCTTGCCGTTTAGCGACTGAAACATAACAGCGAAATCCATTAAATTGCGATAGCAACAAGAAAAAAGATATTCTTAAAATTTGTACCGTCATTGCGTTGCTGTGACGGTACATTATTTTAATCTTTTCCTTTTACTAAAGGCTGTCGCCTGTTTTTTAAAACTTAGTTATCAAAAAAAACCAACTTCAGATTTTGCAATTTATATGATAATTTGACTAAAAATATACATCAGCAAAACAATACACGCTGTCGGGTGTTGCGTTTTAGGGTAAAAACAAGCTCCGCAGGATTTATTTTCCTGTGGAGAATTTTATTTGCCTAAAAATCAAAATTTCTGAAAAATTTTTGCTTTTTTAGAAAAAAGCCCTTGACAATCTCCCTTTGGTAGCGTAAAATAGTACAATGTACCATAATGGGGTTATGTACCGACACAGTCGGACAAATCGTCAAAAAAATTTATCTTACAGGGGGATATTATCACAAAATCTCCAAAGTGTCAAGAGGTTTTTTTGACAGGGGCATTGCCCTCAAATTTATTAAGGAGTGATACGCCTATGGTTAATGTCAAACCCGTTAAGCTCGGCAATCGTGAACGAATGAGCTTTGGCAAAATCAATGAAGTTATTGATATGCCTAACCTTATTGATGTCCAGAAGCAGTCTTATCAGTGGTTCCTTGACGAAGGTCTTAAAGAAGTATTTAAGGATGTGTCGGGAATTACCGATTATCAAAATAATCTTGTGCTTGATTTTATTGATTACTCTATTGATGTTGATCACCCGAATTACAGCATTGTAGAATGTAAGTCAAGAGATGCTACATTCTCTGCCGCTTTGCGTGTTACAGCAAGACTTTTAAACAGAGCTACAGGTGAGATTAAAGAGAGCAATGTGTTTATGGGCGATTTCCCGCTTATGACACCGAGCGGAACATTCATCATCAACGGTGCAGAGCGTGTTATTGTATCTCAGCTTGTAAGAAGCCCGGGCGTTTATTATAAGATGGACCACGATAAAACAGGTAAAGAGCTTTACAGCGCTACCGTTATTCCTAACCGTGGTGCATGGCTTGAGTACGAAACAGACATCAACGATGTTTTCTATGTTCGTATCGATAAAAACCGTAAGCTTCCTGTTACAGCGTTTATCAGATCTTTAGGTCTTGGCACAGACGCTGAAATTCTCGACTTCTTCGGCGACGACGAGAGAATGCGAGCTACTATCGAGAAAGACCAGACAAGCAGTGTTGAAGAAGGTCTTATCGAAGTTTACAGAAAGCTCCGTCCGTCAGAGCCTCCGACAGTAGACAGCTCTCAACAGCATATCAATAATCTTTTCTTTGACCCCGGCAGATATGATATGTCAAGAGTAGGCAGATACAAGTATAACAAAAAACTCGGCATTGCCGACAGACTTGAAGGCCAGGTTATTGCAGAGCCTATCTCTAACCCACGCACAGGCGAGGTTATGGCTTTCAGAGATGAGAAAATTACTAAAGAAAAGGCTTTAGAAATCGAAAATGCCGGCGTTCAGATTGCTTATGTAAAAGCACAGGACGAAAAAATCGTTAAAGTTATTTCTAACGGTATGGTTGACATCAAGGCTTATGTTGACTTTGATGCAGAGGCTGAATGTGGAATCCGTGAGAATGTTCGTTTTGATGTTCTTTGCGAAATTCTTGACGCAGCACAGAACGAGGAAGAGCTTAAGGAAATGCTCACAGACAGAGCAGACGAGCTTACTCCTAACCATATCACAAAAGATGATATTTTTGCTACAATCAACTACCTTAACTGCGTGGCTCACGGTGTCGGCAGAACAGACGATATCGACCACCTCGGCAACAGAAGAATCCGTTGCGTAGGCGAGCTTTTACAGAACCAGGTAAGAATCGGTTTTTCAAGACTTGACAGAGTTGTAAGAGAAAGAATGGCTACACAGTCACAGGATATGGACTCGCTTTCTCCTAACTCACTTATCAATATTCGTCCGGTAACTGCCGCAATCAGAGAGTTCTTCGGTTCTTCTCCGCTTTCACAGTTCATGGACCAGACAAACCCACTCGCAGAGCTTACTCACAAGCGTCGTTTGTCAGCACTCGGCCCGGGCGGTCTTTCAAGAGATCGTGCAGGCTTTGAAGTTCGAGATGTACACTACACCCACTACGGCAGAATGTGTCCTATCGAAACTCCTGAAGGACCTAACATCGGTCTTATTTCATACCTTACATCATTTGCAAGAATCAACAAGTACGGCTTTATCGAATCACCGTACCGTAAGATTAATAAAGAAACAGGCGTTGTTACAAACGAAGTTGTTTATATGACAGCCGATGTTGAAGACAACTACACCGTAGCACAGGCAAATGAGCCGCTTGACGAGAACGGCAGATTTGTTCATACCAGAGTTGTCGGCAGAAGAAGAGATGAATTCGTAGATCTTCCTGCAGACGAGTTTGACTTTATGGACGTATCGCCTAAGCAGGTACTTTCGGTTGCTACAGCTATGATTCCGTTCCTCGAAAACGATGACGCAAACCGTGCTCTTATGGGTGCGAACATGCAGCGTCAGGCAGTGCCTCTCCTCAGAACAGAAGCACCTATCGTAGGTACAGGTATGGAGTACAAGGCAGGTACAGACTCAGGCGTATGTATTCTTGCGGAAGAGGACGGCGTTGTATTAAGCGTTGACGCCCGCAACATTCGTGTACAGTACGATTCGGGCAGAATTCAGGACTTTGAGGTTATCAAGTTCTTGCGTTCTAACCAGGGTACATGTATCAACCAGCGTCCTATTGTTGAAAGAGGACAGAGAGTTAAGAAGGGAGAGGTTCTTGCTGACGGCCCTGCAACAGACCATGGTGAAGTTGCTATCGGTAAGAACGCACTCATCGGCTTTATGACCTGGGAAGGTTATAACTACGAGGATGCGGTTCTCCTTAACGAAAAAATTGTTAGAGATGATGTTTATACATCTATCCATATAGAGGAATATGATACAGAGGCAAGAGATACAAAGCTCGGCCCTGAAGAAATTACAAGAGATATTCCAAATGTCGGCGAAGATATGCTCAAGTACCTTGATGAAGACGGTATTGTTCAGGTAGGTGCAGAGGTTCACGCAGGCGATATTCTTGTAGGTAAGGTTACACCAAAGGGTGAAACCGAGCTTACTGCCGAAGAAAGACTTTTGAGAGCTATCTTTGGCGAAAAGGCAAGAGAAGTAAGAGATACTTCACTCAGAGTACCTCACGGCGAGAGCGGTACAGTTGTAGATGTTAAGGTATTTACAAGAGCCGACAGCCGTAACGAGCTCCAACCCGGTGTAAACAAGGTTGTCAGAGTTTATCTTGCATTAAAGCGTAAAATCAGCGTTGGCGATAAGATGGCAGGTCGTCACGGTAACAAGGGTGTCGTTTCAAGAATTCTTCCTGTTGAGGATATGCCATTCCTTCCTGACGGCACACCGCTTGACATCGTACTTAACCCGTTGGGCGTACCTTCTCGTATGAACATCGGTCAGGTGCTCGAGGTTCACCTCGGCTATGCGGCTAAGGCACTTGGCTGGAAGATTATGACTCCTGTATTTGACGGCGCTCACGAGGGCGATATTTTCCAGGCACTTAAAGATGCAGGTTACAGCGAGGACGGTAAGACATGGCTTATCGACGGCAGAACAGGCGAGCGTTTTGACAACCCTGTAACCGTTGGTTATATGTACTACCTCAAGCTCCATCACCTTGTTGATGAGAAGATTCACGCAAGAAGTACAGGTCCTTACTCACTCGTTACACAGCAGCCTCTCGGCGGTAAAGCACAGTTCGGCGGTCAGCGTTTCGGTGAGATGGAAGTTTGGGCACTTGAGGCTTACGGTGCGGCCTATACACTTCAGGAAATTCTTACCGTTAAGTCTGACGATGTTATCGGCAGAGTTAAGACTTATGAGGCAATCGTTAAGGGTCAGAACATTCCTGCACCGGGTATCCCTGAATCATTCAGAGTTCTTATTAAAGAATTGCAGTCACTTGCTCTTGATGTTCGTGTTCTTGACGCACAGGGCGAGGAAATTGACATTAAGCAGAAGTTTGATGAGGACGAAGACATTACAGATGCAGCTACAACCGAGTTCAACGAGGAGAGCGTAATGACCGAGTCAATGGACGGTTACAACCTCGATGAAGAAAGCGAAGAGGGCAATATGTTTGACGATTCGGGTCTTGCAGCAGATGACGATGACAGCGACTACTTCGACTTTGACGACTTAAACAAGAATGATATGTAAGGAGGAAGTATAAAAATGATAGATAATAACGCATTTGATTCAATTAAAATCGGACTTGCTTCCCCTGAGCAAATTAGAGCCTGGTCTTACGGCGAGGTTAAAAAGCCCGAAACAATCAACTACCGTACATTAAAACCTGAGCGTGACGGCTTATTCTGCGAGCGTATTTTCGGACCTACAAAGGACTGGGAGTGCCACTGCGGTAAATACAAGAGAATCCGTTTTAAGGGTAAAATTTGTGACCGTTGCGGTGTTGAGGTTACAAGAGCAAAGGTAAGAAGAGAGAGAATGGGTCACATTGAGCTTGCCGCTCCTGTTTCTCATATCTGGTACTTCAAGGGTATTCCTTCAAGAATTTCTCTTATGCTCGATATTTCTCCGAGAACACTTGAAAATGTTCTTTATTTCTCAAGATATATTGTTACAGATCCCGGCAACTGCCGTGATCTTGAAAAAAATCAGTGCCTGAGCGAAAAAGAGTACGCTGAAATGCGTGAAAAGTATGACAACGACTTTGAGGCAGGTATGGGTGCAGAGTCTATTCAGAAGTTACTCAAGGAAATTGACCTTGAGCAGCTCTCTGCACAGCTTAAAGAAGAGCTTGAAACAGCATCGGGTCAGAAGCGAGTTCGTATTCTCAAGCGCCTTGATGTTGTTGAGAGTTTCCGTCTTTCGGGCAACCGCCCTGAATGGATGATTATGGATGTTATTCCTGTAATTCCGCCTGATATCCGCCCTATGGTTCAGCTTGACGGCGGCAGATTTGCTACTTCTGACCTTAACGACCTTTACAGACGAGTTATCAACAGAAACAACCGTCTTAAAAAGCTCCTTGAGCTTAACGCTCCTGAAATCATCATCAGAAACGAGAAGAGAATGCTGCAGGAATCTGTTGACGCTCTCATTGACAACGGCAGAAGAGGCAGACCTGTTACAGGCCCTAACAACCGTCCGCTCAAGTCACTTTCCGATATGCTTAAAGGTAAGCAGGGTAGATTCCGTCAGAACCTCCTCGGTAAGCGTGTTGACTACTCAGGCCGTTCTGTTATCGTTGTTGGCCCTGAGCTTAAGATGTACCAGTGCGGTCTTCCTAAGGAAATGGCTATCGAGCTTTTCAAACCGTTTGTTATGAAACGCCTTGTAGAAACTAAGGCTGTTATCAATATTAAGGCTGCAAGAAAAGCAGTTGAGCGTGCAAAGGACGAGGTTTGGGATGCACTTGAGGTTGTAATCAAGGGTCACCCGGTTCTCCTTAACCGTGCGCCTACACTTCACAGACTCGGTATTCAGGCATTTGAGCCTGTACTTGTTGAGGGCAGAGCACTTAAGCTTCACCCGCTTGCTTGTACAGCGTACAACGCCGACTTTGACGGCGACCAGATGGCTGTCCATGTACCGCTTTCCGCAGAGGCACAGGCAGAGGCAAGATTCCTTATGCTTGCAGCAGGCAACCTCCTTAAACCATCGGACGGTCAGCCTGTAACAGTTCCTACACAGGATATGATCCTCGGTTCGTACTACCTTACACTTGATAAGGACGGCGAGCGTGGCGAGGGCAAGGTATTCCGTGATGTTGATGAAGCTATGATGGCTTATCAGACCGGTGTTATCCAGCTTCACTCAAAGATTAAGGTAAGATACGAAAAGGTAATTGACGGCGTTAAGTATTCCGACCTTGTTGATACAACAATCGGTAAGATTATCTTTAACAACCCGATTCCTCAGAACCTTGGTTTTGTTGACAGAAGCAAGCCTGAAAACCGCTTTAAACTTGAGGTTGACTTCCTTGTAGGTAAGTCTAAACTTAAGAAGATTATTGATAAATGTATTAAGATAAACGGCACAGAGATTACAAGCCATGTTCTTGACCACATCAAGGCACAGGGCTATAAGTACTCAACAAGAGGCGCTATTACCGTTGCCGTATGTGACGCCGTTATTCCTCCTGCCAAGAAAGAAATCATCAAAAAGGCAGAGGCTGATGTCGATGTAGTTCGTGAGGACTATATGATGGGTCTTCGTTCCGATGAGGAGCGTTACGAGGAAGTTCTTAAGATTTGGGAGAAGGCTACAAACGATGTAACCGATGCCCTCCAGAAGAACCTTGACCGCTACAACCCAATCTTTATGATGGCTGACTCAGGTGCCCGTGGTAGTATGAGCCAGATTCGTCAGCTTGCAGGTATGCGTGGTCTTATTGCCAATACATCAGGTAAAACAATCGAAATTCCTATCAAGGCTAACTACCGTGAAGGCCTTAACATTATGGAATACTTTATTTCATCTCGAGGCGCTCGTAAAGGTCTTACAGATACAGCGCTCAGAACAGCCGACTCAGGTTACCTTACCCGTCGTCTTGTTGATGTATCACAGGAAGTTATCATTCGTGAGGACGACTGCGGTACAACAGACGGTCTTGAAATTTTCGACATCAAGGCAGGCGAGAACAATGTTATCGAGGGACTTCACGAAAGACTTATCGGCAGATACCTCGTTGACGATTTCTGCGATTCAAACGGCAACACCCTTGTTTCTAAAGATGTAATGATGGGCGACAAAGAGGCTGACATTATCGTAAACAGCGGCGTTGAAAGAATTAAGATTCGTTCCGTACTTTCTTGTCGTGCTAAGCATGGCGCTTGTAAGAAGTGCTACGGCTCTAACCTTGCAAACCGCCAGCCTGTAACAGTCGGTGAGGCAGTTGGTATTATTGCCGCTCAGTCAATCGGTGAGCCTGGTACACAGCTTACAATGAGAACATTCCATACCGGTGGTGTTGCATCGGCAGAAGATATCACACAGGGTCTTCCAAGAGTTGAGGAGTTGTTTGAGGCTCGTAAGCCAAAGAGCCTTGCAATCATCAGTGAAATTGACGGTGAAGTTAGATTTGAAGAAATCAAAAACGCTCGTCACGCTGTTATCTTCAACACTGAAACAGGCGAAGAAAAGCAGTACCTTATTCCTTTCGGCTTTAGAGTTAAGGTTCAGGAGGGACAGATCATTAAGAAGGGTGACAAAATCACCGATGGTGCTGTTAATCCACACGATATTCTTGCAATTCTCGGCTCAGACGCAGTAATGAACTACCTTATTTCTGAGGTACAGAGTACTTACCGCTTACAGGGTGTTGAGATCAACGATAAGCACATTGAGGTTATCGTTCGTCAGATGATGAGAAAGGTAAGAGTAGATGACGCTGGCGATACCAAGTTTATGTCAGGTCAGACCTATGACAAGAACGATGTTCTCTTTGAGAACGAGCAGATTAAAAAGCGTATTGCAAACGGTGAAGAAAACCTCAGAGAGGCAACATTCACTCAGCTGCTCCTTGGTATTACAAAGGCAGCACTTGCAACAGACAGCTTCCTTTCAGCCGCATCATTCCAGGAAACAACAAGAGTTCTTACAGATGCAGCTATCAAGGGTAAGGTTGATCCGCTTATCGGTCTTAAGGAAAATGTTATTATCGGTAAGGTTATTCCTGCCGGTACAGGTATGCCAAGATATGCAGGCGTAAAGCTCGACGAGCCAAAGCCTGAGGTTGAAGATACACAGGAAAATGAAGTTGAATCAACCGAGCAGACCGAAATTGCCGAATAAAAATCAATAATGTTTTGATTTAGCATCAAATAAAGCCCGACAATGACTAAGGTTGTTGTCGGGTTTTTTGCGTGAGATTTTATTAACATTTTGTTGCAAGTATGTTGAAAGATTTGGTGTTTAGCAGTCTTTTGGTCGGGCAACAAAGTAAAGCAAAAGTAAAACTTTCCGTCCCGAATATAAAAGTTTGGTCAACCTTTGAAAAGGCTTGACCTGAATTTTTAAATTATTTGCCTTAAACACTGTGTTAAACCATAATTTTCCCAACTTTCAATAAATTTCCATTAAAATAAAAATATTCTTGCAACCTTTTTATAATTAAAAAAGTGTTATATACAAAGGTGGTGAAATAATGAATGATTTAAACAACGATGATTTTGTTACAGCTGTCGTAAACGAATATTCCGATACGATTTACAGGGTGGCTTTGAACATAACAAAAAACAGTGCTGACGCATTTGATGTGTGTCAGGAAGTTTTTATAAGATTAATTAAAAACAAACATAAAATCAAAGACCGCAGTCATCTGAAAGCATGGCTTTTGCGTGTTGCCGTAAATTGCGCCAAAAGCTGCAAAACATCGGCATATGTTCGCCATTGCGTACCGCTTGCCGAGGCAAGAGAACAGGGCGTGTCGGATAATACTTTTGATAAAGCAATTTTTCAATTCGTTATGCAATTGCCGCCAAAGTACAGCGTTGCGATTTATTTGTTTTATTATGAAGATTTAAAAATCAGTGAGATTTCAAAAATACTGAATGTAACACAATCAACGGTTAAATCAAGACTTGCAAGGGGCAGAAAACAACTTAGAGAAATTATTGAAAGGGAGCAATCATATGACTGATAAAAAAGATTTTAATGCGGAAGTATATAAAAATAATATGAAAAATATTAAACTTAGCGAAAAGCAGAAAGCTGAATTGATAAAAGTAATGCGTGATACCGAAAAACAATATAAACAAAACAATGTATCGCACAAAGTTTTCAATTTGAAAACAGGAACAGCGGCAGCAATAGCCGCAGTGTTTGTATTTGTTGCAATATATGCAGGATTTTTTAAACCGAATACAGAGCGAATTTCCTCAAATAAAAATATTTTTACAATAACGGCAAACGCCGCCGAAATTGAGGACAAGTCTGAAATAGGTGTATTTTCGTCGGTCAACGGAAGTCAATATTTATTGAAAGATTTTAATAATGATGACACGATTTATCGAAACGCACAGGGAAAAACCGATTATTTTAATGATTTTGAACTTACAAACCTTAAAATCAGCGGAAAAAATATTGAGAGCGTGACATTTAATTCAAAACAAAAAGGAATTTATTTTCTTATAAATTCATATATAAACGATAATGAAAATTCGGAAGATGCAGAAGACGGCAATAGTTATAATTATTATAACGGTATAGCCGAAATCGGAGATTTTTCAAATTACGGAAGTCTTGATAATTCACAATATACAAAAGAGGAATTTAAAGAACATTCGGACGGTTTATATGGGGAGTTTTGTGACGGATTTACATTTACGGTAAAAAACCCGAGTGAAAACGAACAGGAGATAAAACTTGATAAAGCGATAAATCTTATGGTTGAAACCGACAGAACAGACAGTGAAATTGACAATTGGGCAGACGAATATTACCGACTTGACAGTGAACTTTTAAGTATGAGAGCGAAAAATTGTATGAGTGATGACGGAGAAATTCAAGTTACAGATGAGGAAAATGCTCTTGAAACAAAGATGGAAAATATAAATAACAGCATACTTTCAAAAATTGTTGATGGGGCAGAGATTGATGTAAGCGTGCAGTTTACTGACGGAAGTGTTCAAAGCGAAAAAATCAGAATTTCTTACAATAACGGCAATTACGGCGGGGAAGATAATTTCCCGAGTATTACTTTCAGATTGGTGTGAGTTTGGTTTAGCGAATAGTCAAACTAATAAATTTTTAAATTATTTGCCTTAAACACTGTGAAATTCAAAGACGGGACTGTTTCTCACCCAATCACTCGCTAACAGCACCAAAACGCATAGAGTGGTGGGTGACGGTATTTTCTCTTAGCATACCGCCGGCTTTAGGTGGCGTTGCCACATCTCAATCTTACATCTATTCAGTTGTAGTTCCTCATAAGAGGGATTTTATTTTACTGTACAGAATGTATATTTGTCGATGCTTTTTTAAAAAATACTGAAATTTGTTGAAAAATTGTTGACATTTACGTATAATGAGTATATACTAATACGATTTAGATTCAGTAAAATCTATTTGGGCGGCTTGGGATAAAAGGAGATATTATGATTATGCACGATTTCGAGTATGTTCCAAAAGAAGAATGGAAACCGATTAGAGATGAACTTTTTGAAATTATCCACAGATTACAAAACGAAGTAAGAGATGATTTTACTTTTCAATATCATTTTGTGGGCAGTAGCAAACGAGATATGATAACTCGTGACCGAAAATCTAACAAGGGTTTTGACTTTGATGTAAATATTGAAGTGAATGACCCGGACGAAGATTATTCTGCCGAAGAAATACGAAAAATTCTTCATAAAGGTCTCGATAAAATCACTAATCCCTATGGATATTCGATTTTCGGATATGATTACACCGAAGATTCCACCCGTGTTCTCACCATCAAAGTAAAAGATCGAGCCAACTCTCGTATCTTGCATAGTTGTGACTTTTGTATTATATATGAGTGTAGCGATGGACGGCAACAATATATTCGCTATAACAAAAAACAACGCAGTTATTCGTGGGAATATCAGCCCAAAGGGTATTATGCTCTACCTAACAAAATTAAGTGGGTTAAAAAACATAAACTGTGGCAACAAGTCATAGATAATTACATACATAAGAAGAATACAAACACTGATGATAATAAAAAGTCCAGATCAATTTTTGCTGAAACAATTAATCAAGTCTGTCAGCAAAATGGATATTATCGATAACAAAAGCGGAGAATAAGTTATTATGTATTGTAAAAATTGTGGTAGAACTGTAGATGATACTTCATCATATTGTAATAACTGTGGAGCACGGATTGTTAATAAGCCAAATGCCGATGTTTCTGAAGATAATTCAAATTTGGGATTCGCTATCTTGGGATTTTTTATTCCGATTGTAGGTTTAATCCTCTTTCTCATATACGAAGAAAAGAAACCCAAACGAGCTAAGTCAGCAGTCAAAGGTGCCTTGATTGGCTTTATTACTGAAATCGTTTTAGCTATCATTCTTGTAATTCTGTCTGTCGTTTTTGCTGCTTCGCTTTTTAATAATATTTTTTAATAATATATCAAATGATATTGAATCTAATATACCTGCAATTGGTGATGTGTTTAGCGAAGAAACGACAGATAAAATTTTAGAAAAATATGTTGACGTTTCTTTTGGAGAATTCAAAGTAACTAATAATGGATACTATTCCGAAACCTCACTTGATATTACAGTAAAAAACAAAGCTGAAGAACAGTGCACCTATTACATAACAATTGAAGCAGTCGATGCAAACGGTGCAAGAATTGACACAGATATGATTTACGCTGATAGATTAGGTGCCGGACAAGAGATATATTTGAAAGCTTTTGAATACGTAGATCAAGAAAAATTAAATCAATTCAAAAACGCAACCTTCAAGGTTTTAGAAATAAACAAATATGATTATTAATTTTTTCAAGAGAGGTGCTATATGGGAAAACATTTTTTTGATTTCGAGGACGGAGATTTTGCTAATTCTATCTCTGACAATATGGCAATAGATTCTGACGGAGATTTATTGATGAGGATGGGAGATAATATGGCAATGGATATGGATTCAGGAGAATTACATATTATATCCGGTTTGTCTAACGATGAAGATGATGATTAAAATAACGACAGCAGTGAGATATTAATCTTACTGCCATATAACGAATGATTTTTCTTGTTGCTATCGCATTTAAGGCTTTCGCCGTTTTGTTCAAGCCGCCAAACAGCAAGCTGTTTGGCTACAGAAAAATTGCGTAAGCTAAAAGTATTGTGGGCTTTGCCCACACCCACAACCTTTGAAAAGGTTGACCAAACTTTTATAATTGTTTGGCAGGAATTTTGATGCTTTTCAAAATCTGTAATTTAATAAACATACAAAAAAGACCGCTATCATCAAAATAGCGGTCTTTAAATATTCGATTATCAATATGACTGTATTACCGACATCATTTTTTCGGGTGTTATCTGCGTATATTTCATTCCGTCAAAGACAAGGTCGTTGCCGTCAAATGAATAATCGTATGTATCGGTTTGCTCTCCGTCCATATCGTAAACGGCAGTTACCTTATTCAGCTTTGAATTATAGGTGTAGTATGTGAATGTTGTGCCGTATGAGTTGCAGTACATTCTGCCGTCCTCGCCAAAATAATAGTAAAGTCCCGTTCCGCTGTCCCATGCGCCAACAAGTTTTTCGTCTATCTGCGGATTTTCCGGTGCGCTTGGAACAAAAGTCGGATTATCCACCTTTTCAAGCACTGAATCTTCACCGTTATTTGTAATTGTAATTTTTTTGCCGTCCTCGGCAACTGTATATGAATACTCGCCGTTAATGCCGAACATAAGCTGACATTTAAAGGTTTCTTCGCCTGTACTTTCGTCAGTGCCGACCGAATATTTGCCGCAATATCCCATATTTCCCACAATAATCGACGCTCCGCCTTTACCGTTAAACAAAAAAGTAAAACTTTCAAGTTTAGAGCCTGCGCCTTCCGCTATTCTCCAATAGCCTACAAACGGGTCTGCTGAATTTTCTTTTGGTGCGTGTATATTTTCAAGACTGAAATTAGTTGCCCCCGGTGCAGTGGTTTCCGCCTGAGTGGTGCTCTGTACCTGAGTTTCTGCCTGTGCCGAGCTTTGTGCGCTGTTATCCGAACAGCCAACTGCTGTTACCGCAAGCATTGAACATAAAATTGTCGCTACGATTGATTTTGTATAAGCCTTTTTCATTTTTAAATTACTCCAAACAAAAATTTAGGGCAACAGCGCATATCGGCTATTGCCCAACATATTAATTTTATTATTATCTGCTGTTAAAGTCAATATTATTGCAAAAATTTATGCACACCGTTGTGTCAGCGGTATCTGATTTGTGCGGTTTTCTCCGAAAAGCCTCCGAGTTTTGTATAAACTTTTGCTTCAACATCAACGGGCACTTCATAAATAATAATGCATACGGCTTTTTCGTTATCTTCGCTGTTTTCTTTACTGCGGCAGTAAGTTATGTGGGGGCTTGTATATCTTTCGGAGTAGTACATATTTGTACATACCACGGTATCGTCTTTGTTGTCTAACTCTACCGCACATAAGTATAACGAATATTTTTTGAAAAATTCGTCGTTATATCTGTTGTCAACATTAATTACATCACCCATAGGCATAACTTTGCTGTATATCTCATTTAAATAGTTTAAGCTGTTATATGTATCTTTGGTACTGCGTATTCCCATTAATGTACCGGAAACCGCATCTGTAAGGTTTATTATTTCGTCTATTGCGTTGCCCTTTAAGTCGTCGGAGTACACATATTCGTCAATAGCGTCAGCATATACTGTGTTGATTGGGTCTTTATAATAAAAGTTACTTTCATCGTTTGTTTTGTCGCTATAACCCGAAGTTGATATATAAACATACCGTGGAGTAAATTCAAAACTTCTTAAACAAATGATATTGCACACCAAAAGCACTGTAATAGGCACAAGGCACATAGCAAGCCGTATAAATATATTGCAATTTAAAAACTTTACCGCATATATAATGAAAGCGACGCTTAAAGCAATCAAAAACCACAGCAGTACGGGGACGCAAAAGCTGTATACAATAAATTCGCCGACTATCAGAACAGCCTCCGTAATGATTATTGCTTTCATATTAGTTATTGTGAGCGAGTGGTAAATATATCTGTATGCCGAAAAAATGCCTGCGCCCAGAACAAGTATAAACAGTTCCATAAAAAAAGGCATAGCTTTTGCATACATTTCTTCTTGGAAAAATATTCTTGTTGCAAAGAGTATCGTATTTTCCGCAATTAACACGATAAACAGAAATAAAGCCGTGTTGTCCAAAACAGAATGTTTTTTGTATTTTCTTTCTTTTTCTGCCTCTTTTTCTGCCTGTTGTTCCCGTAACTGAACGGCATCATCGTTTTCCGTGTTTTCTTCACCGTAAAATTTAAATTCGTTCATATTATTCCTATATTCCTTATTTTTGATATATTCAGAATTTTCTGCCTGTTTATTATAATAAGAAACAAAATTGTTTGTCAATACTTTTTGTTTGGTTATCAGGATTTGCCTAAGAGTGGGTTTCGTTAAATAATAAGGTTTTGTTCTGAAAGTTTGGTCAACCTTTAATAAAAATCCAAAAAATCATACAAAAAGTCCTGCAAAGCATTAAAGCCTTACAGGACTGATTATAATATACAATTTTAAATAAAACTTATGCGGCGGAAGATACGATTCTTTTGCCTCTCCAAGTGCCTCTCTGCCAACGGATAAACACAATAATTCCTCTGAATATTTCATCGCACGCCATACCTATCCATACGCCTGCAAGTCCCATATTCATTACAATTCCGAGTACATACGCAAGCAGTACGCTTATGCCCCACATTGAGAAGATTGCAAGTATTGTCGGGAATTTTACATCGCCTGCGGCTTTCATGGAGTTAATGATTACAATGTTTGTTGTTCTGCCTATTTCAAGGAAAATCGAAATGAACATCATATTTGAAGCAAGCTCGACAACTGCCATATCGTCTGAAAATGCTTTGAAAGTATATCCCGATACAAGCCAGTTAATAACGGCAATGGAAATCGAAACTATCATACCGATTCTTAGCGTTTTCATAACTCTTTTATATGCAAAGTCGTAGTCGTTTGCGCCAACGCTGTGTCCTACAATTATCTGCGTTGCAATGGCAGCGGAATAAGCAAACATATATGTAAAAGTACACATCATATTTGCGTAAATTCGTGCGTTAATTGCGACCATTCCCATTGTGTTGATAAGTGCCTGCAGCACAAGCTGTGAAAAGTTATAGCTTATGTTTTCGCCTGCGGTCGGGATTCCGAGTTTTAACAATTCTTTAAGAATATTTATAGGGAACGGGCGGAGGTATTTAATACCGAGTCTGCCTTGAATAACCTTATAGAAGTAAATAATTGCGGCTACAAGCGCAAAAATACGGCTTAAGCATGTAGAAATCGCAACACCTTCTGTGCCAAGGTCAAGAAAAGAAAGCGGGCCGTAAAGGAAACAGTAGTTACCCACGATATTTACAATATTCATACCGAGGGATACAAACATTCCGAATCCCGTTTTGCCGTGGCTCATAAATATTGCTGAAAAAGCATTGAAGACCGCCTGTGTAAATATTGTACCGCCGACTATTTTCATATACATATTGGCGTCAGGTATCATTTCGGTAGGTACCTGCATAATAATAAGTAGGGGTTCGCTGAACAAAAATACAATAAGACTTATTACCACGCTTAGCGCAAGGTTAAATGAAATTGCAACCGTGTAGATTTTATTCATTTTTTCAAATTGCTTTGCGCCGAGGTATTGGCTTACAATAACGCCCGTTGCACTCGATATAATGTTGAACGCAAGGTTTAAAAATCCGAGAATAGAGTTTGCATTGCCTATTGCACCGACTGCAATGTCATTGTAGTTTGACAGCATAATAGTGTCAATGTAGCCGAGCGAAAGTCCGAGCAGTGACTGAAAAAATATCGGCAGTGCAAGACTGAATACCGTTCGTTTTAAGGGATCAACTTGTTTTTCCTTTAATTTGGCAGACGACTCAGCCATAAAAAAACACTTCCTTTACAAGATGTATGTTGACTTTATATTTTAATATTGTATAATAAGGTCAGAAAATAAACCTTATATTGTTTATAATTGTTTTTAAGATTTTATATTATGAAAGGATAAATAAAATGAAAATTTGCGTATTCGGTGCTTCAAGCGAGCAGATAGAGAAAATTTATATAGATACCGCCGAAAGTCTGGGCAGAGCGATTGCAAACCGTGGCGATGCCGTAATTTACGGCGCAGGAAAATACGGTGTAATGGGTGCGACCGCAAGGGGCGTAACCTCTGAAAAAGGTGAACTTATAGGTGTAGCGCCTGAATTTTTCAAGAAAGACAATGTTCTTTACGACAAGTGCACAGAACTTGTTTTTACGGACACAATGCGTGAGCGTAAAGGTGTAATGGAAGACCGTGCGGACGCTTTTGTAATTTGCGCAGGCGGTATCGGCACTTTTGAAGAATTTTTTGAAGTGCTTACTCTCAAACAGCTTAGTCAGCACAGAAAGCCGATTGTTATGTACAATGTAAACGGATATTACGATTCACTCATAAATATGATGAAAAAGTCCGTATCAGAGGGCTTTATGAGTGACGATTGTCTTAAACTCTTTACCGTAGCAAATACCGAACAAGAGGTTTTTGAGCAGATAGACAACTATAAAGAATATACCTATGATAAGTACGGCTTTTTAAGGGACGGTGACAACAATGGCTGATCGTTGTGACCAATGCACATATTTTGTGGAAGATGACGAGTACGGTGACTACTGTTCTTTGAGTCTTGATGAAGACGAAATGGAAAAGTTTTTGACAGGCAATACCGAACAATGCCATTATTTCAGGCTCTATGACGAGTACAAAATCGTGCAGAAACAAAATTAAATCTTCTTTATTCCAAAAATATAATGTGAATATAAAATTCACATTGATTAAAGATTTATAATATTTATTTAAAATCTCAGAAAAATTCAATTTTTGTTCTTTTTTATATCTTATCAAAAAAACTTCCTTTTTACAAGGAGGTTTTTTTGTTTTTATTGTCATTTATAAACAGATAGAATAATAAAAAGATATAATCCGTAAAAATATAAACTATTCAAAATACCGAACTTTTGCTGTTTTGTTAGTGCAACTATACAAAAGTTATTCTAATATTGATATTTCCGTTGAAATGGTGTGCCAAAAGTATTAAAATAATATAGTGGCTTATAGAAAAAATGTAGTAATGTTTACAAATAAACTGTTTTGTAAATACGGAAAATTACAAGAGAGGGGAGTGTGTGACGAGTTTTTTGGGTAAAGCTGTTGAGCGTATGATGACCGAAAATATCTCCCGTCATAAGCGTAAACGCTTGATAATCTTTATAACTGTCATCACTTTGCTCTCTATGGTTACCACAACGGTTGCGTGATTCAGCGTAAATACTTTTGCCGGTGTAGATAACCTCAATTTAAGCATTTCAGTAAGCGCACAGCTGAAAGTAGGTATGGAAAACTACGGTACAGAAATCGACGGACTTGATTATGTTCTTGCCCGCAAAGTTTTCAGAAAGTTTGAGGCGCTTAATCTCTCTTATATAAGAGATGAAATTGACGGCTTGCTTATCTTGACGAGCTGTTCGGTGAAGAGAATATGAACGAATGTAAAGACTACTTAAAGATGCTCAAAAAGCTTGTATAATTTGCAAAATAAGGGCGAACTTTGTTTGCCCTTTAGCTGATTTATTGACATTGTTCATTTTTGCTGATAAACTATATATAATGGCTTTTGTTACGCTAAAATAAAATTATAAGGAGTGTCTAAAATGGTGGATTTTAGTAAGTATTACAGATCTTACAAGTATATGCAGGATATGCTGAAATCGGATTTTACTCACAATTATATAGAAGAGGCTCTCAAAGACGGGGACGAGGGCAAAGATTCTATATTCGGCAAAACTAATGAAAAAGTAATTGATATGGATTGGGTTATCGCAATCGAAGAAACCCTGCCGTATATTCAAAAAGCAATTGAAGAACAGCGCAGATTTATCAAACAGGCAGAAAATGTTGTTCGCATTAAAAAGGCAAAGAAAATTCTTACGGTTGAGCGTGAGGAGGGTTTTGCTATTTACGAAAATCGTGTGCTTTTGACACTTATTCACAAGGCGCTTATGTTTGTTGATGACAAATATTCAAAAATGAAAGATGTACCTAACGATTCTTACAATAATATAACAATGAACCGTCACCTTGAGCTTAATCAGCAAAAGCTTGATTTCAGCGTTAATTATGTAAACGAAAACCACGAATCACTTGCAGAAGACCTTGATGTAGAGGATATTGAGTCGCTTTCAGATTTTGACCGTATCCGCAGAATTCGTCAGGGACTTAACGAGTGTCTTGCAACTCCGCTTATGAAAGAGATTGCAAAAGAACCGCAGGTAAAACCACCGCTCACACAGACTAACCTGCTCAAGGAAAACCCTAACTTTAAAAAGGCAGTAGAGTTGTGGAACTTCCTTGATACATACAAAAAGCAGGGCTTTGAACTCGTAGGCGAAGAGTACAACGGTAAGATGACTGACGAGAACAAGGAAGATGTATATCTTGCTATGGAATTTCAGCATTTTATGATGTCGATTACCACTAACCCCGCACTCAGAAAAATGCTGCAGGAAAAGTACGAAGAAGAAAATGCCCTTGCCAAAGAAGAGTCTGACCGCCCCGAAAAGGTAAAGGAAATGGTACTTGATGCACAGACAGAGGCAGAGCGCAAAGAAGAAATTGAAAAACTTACTGCGGAGATTACGGAACTTAAGCAGAAAATCGCAGAGCAAAAGCAAAAGATTGAGGAGCAGGCAAACATTATAAAGACACAGGAGGGCAAAATCGCTGCTCTTGAAAACGAAAGAGAAAGTCACGCAAAGCAGGTAGAGCAGATGAATGCCGACTTTGCCGAAAAAACAAGAATTGCGGAAGAAAATTTTGCAAACCGACTTAGTGCAAAGCAGAAAGAATTTGACGACGCACAGACCGCTCACAACGAATATGTAACAAAGCTCAACACAGATAATGCAAATAAGATTGCCGAGTTAAATACTAACCACAGCAACGAGGTTGCACAGCTTAAGAGCGATTATGAAAACAGAATTGATACTATTAATAAAGAAAACGCAACCGCAACAGCTAATTTGAAATCCGATTACGAGGGACAGCTTACTTCCATGAAAGCGGATTACACCTCGCAGATTAAGAATTACGAAAAGCAGATTGCCGATATTAAAGCGGAAAACGCTAAGAATGTAAAAGAACTTAACGATAACCACGCCAAAGAAATCAAGACCATTACCAAAGAATCCGAAAAGCGAATGGCTGATTTTGAAAAAGAAACTACCAAGAAGATGAACGATACTATAGCTGATGTTAAAAAGAAAGCTAAAGACGAAGTTCGTCAGGCTGAAAAAACAGCAAAAGAAAAAATTGCAGAGGCAAAGGGCGAAAATAAGCTCTTTAAGAAGAAAAAAGAGGTATTCGAGGCGGCTTATGCGGCAGGTTCGGTAGGACTTATGGCAATGCTTGCCGAAAAATACGCATCTGAGGGCAGAACAGACTTTGCCGACCACCTTGTATCGGCAACAGCGGCAATCAGAGCAATTATGATTGCGCCCACACCAAAGGGTATTACACTCACAATGTACACCCACGGTTCCGCAAAACTCTTAAAACTTTATGCAGGCGTTACAAGATACGATGTAGCCATTGCCGATACGGTTTCGTCATTCGGCGGTGTTGAGGGACAGCCTGTATTTATCAGCTTTGCAGGTGTTGAGGGCGAGGTAGCAAACGAAATTGCAGGTAAAATCAAAGAAACGGCTGATTGCAAAGTAACTGTTTCTCAAAACAGAAGAATACAGTCAACGGGAATTATCGGCATATATTTCTGCGGAGAATAAGCGAGGTATGCTATGAATAAGTCGGCACAGCCCGACGAAGATGTCGATTGGTCGCAGGCAACTCCCGGTGTTGATTACCTTTGCTTTGACCTTTATATGAGAGTGCAGAATCCGAGAAAGATTTTCATTAAAGACACTTCAGACCTTGCACCACTCGACAGTGTGCTTACATGGGACGGCGACAGCTCGGCAAGTTCAAACCCGAGCACATACGGTAATTTTTCAAAGGATTGTATGATTGGCGCAACAAGATTTTCCGTAAACAGCGCCGACGGTACAGAAAATAAACTTAAGTGTATCCATAGTGACGGTTTCCTTTCGGATTTTTGTTGTGGTAACTTAATTCTACTACGAAATCGTTTCAACTTACTATTGCAATTTGCGAACAAAGTTTTTTAATTAATAATTAAGGATTGATAATTATGAATACAGAAACTATAACAAATTTAATTTTAGCATTTTGCTTTGCCGTTCCAATAGCTATTGTAATAACACCGATATTTATTTATCTAAAGAAAGTTATGTATCATCCTTTTTTGAAAAAAATTTTTAGATACAGCAATAAAAAAAGGCCATATAGTTAAAGCTAAACTTATAAAAGAACATTATCTAAATGATTATACTCAATCTGGAGTTGTTTATCCAACAGACGAAAAAATGGGTACATACGAGTATAATTATAATGGAAAAACCTACCGAAGACGATTTGTGGGTTTTAATGAATGTCCTGATGAGGTTAATTTATATTTTATAAGTAATCCGGCAAAAACAGAATTTGGTGACAATATATGGACTACTGCTAAAAATCATTGGATTAGGTCATTTTTTATTATGATATTATTGCTAACAGTAATTTTATGGTTTATAGTGACTTTTAAATTTATTCAATGGAGCGATTTGGAGAATATGATAAATTCAATATAATAGTTTTATTACGCCATAGCCGTAAGTAAAACACCTATATTAAAAACGGAGAGAACTAAAAAATTCTCTCCGTTTATTAATAACATTCATAGCGCAAAATCTATGAAAATTAATGTTGGCTTTGGCAGGAGTACGGCACAAAAGGCGGTGCAGACAAATAAAAAAGCTGTTGCTTTTGTTGGAGCAAGTTATGGCAATACAGGTAAGTGGAGAATTTTTGAAAATGGAGTTGAAATCTTTGAATAAAATATATTTAGGATTTTTTTCAGAAAACAATTTGTCTATGGCTAATAATGGAAGTATAAAACAATTCATTGTTTCAAAAGTCAACTATGATAAAAAGAAAATATTAGATTATCTTCAAAATGGTAAAAAAGAGGCTATTTGTCCAAAACCCACATACGATATAATTAGTGGTAAAATGATTTCAACATCCTTTACGGTATTAACTGATGGTGAATATATTTGGAAAAATGACTTGCCATATTATGTAGATAAATATAATATAAAACTTCCTCAAAGCTTTATTGAAAAAGTTATAGGATAATTCCTTTGTAACGCATTTTAATTAAAAAAGTAAAGTTACACCACCAATTCATTAAAACGCAAATTAAACGATTTTAAACGGCATTTAAAGGAGCTGTAAAAAACAGCCTAAATAAAAAAACGACTGCATTCTAACCGAAAGGTAGGAATGCAGTCATTTTTGTGAGATGGACTATCTCCTGTAGATTACAGACAA
>UMJX01020499.1_pt1 | contig 22883 bp, 24 predicted proteins | sample 1966131 | NCBI WGS metagenome assembly UMJX01 (sample SAMEA4836162, study PRJEB28245) | human gut metagenome | biome: gut microbiome; material: fecal sample | place: Denmark | collected 2008 | reverse complement strand
ATCTTTGTAAACTGCCATTATTTCACCAACTTTCTTGTAGAAATCCCTAATTGGTGATATAATTAAATACGAGAAATCTCCAAAATTATACTTTGTTATAATTATTTAAGTTTACCGAACTTTAAATTAGGAATTTTTCACTTGATCACTATTCCAGCAGTGGTCTTTTTTTATTAAAAACACTTAATATAATTATCTAATACTTCTACATTATTATTTGTATATTTTATGTAAAAAATATTCTTAGAAATAAAAAAATTTAACTCACGAATTGATTCTAAAAAAAGTAATTTTTGATACAATTTAACACTATTATCTTATAAACCCACATTAATACTTGTTTTTTAATATATTGTTTTGTATAATAAAATTAAGCGAGTGTGATATGTATGATAAAAGTTAGTGTTATTGTACCAGTTTACAACACTTCAAAATACTTAGAAAAATGTATTGATAGCCTAATCAATCAAACTCTAAAAGAAATTGAAATAATTGTAATCAATGATGGCTCCACAGATACAAGCGATACCATTATGCAAAAATATTTATCTAATAAAAAAATTAAATACTTTAAAAGAACTAATCATGGCATTGGAGAAACAAGAAATTTTGGTATAAAAAAAGCAAATGGTGAATATCTAGCATTTGTTGACAGTGATGACTATGTAGATACTAATACCTACTTAGATGCCTATAACTATGTGAAAAAAAACAATCTAGACCTCTTAATATGGAACTATTATCAAGTATATGAAGACAAAAATAACATTCAAAAAATAGATATTCCTTATAATAACATCACCAACATGAAAAAAGATAGCACATTATTATTTAATATTAACTACGCTCCTTGGAATAAACTATTCAAAAAAGAAATCTTTAATAAATATAAATTTCCTAAATGCAAATATGAAGATTTTGCTATTTTACCATACATCTTATGTGAAGCAAACAATATTGGCAAACTAAACAATTATTATAATTACTACTTAATTCGTGGTAAAAGCGAAACCACCACAGTAGATAAAAAAATTTTTGACATACTGGATATACTAGACAAACATTATTGTTATTTTGTCCAAGAAGGCTATTTAAAAACCAGTTACGAAGAAATAGAGTATTATTTTGTTAAAATATTAACCATGTATATTATAAAACAAAAATATCAAATTAACTATAAAGATGCCATACATTTTATAAATAATGCCTATGACTATTTAAATAATCATTTCCCTAATTGGAGAAAAAATAAATATTATCAAAAAAATAAAATAAAAAAAATAATCGAATGTAATAAAATACTATCAAAGAGTTATATAACTATATATAGAATATTCAGGTGAAAAAATGAAAAAAATACTATTTACCTCTTACAATTTAGGTATAGGAGGTATTGAAAAATCCTTGGTTAATTTACTAAGCGAGTTTGATTATAATAAATATCAAATTGATTTAATATTACAAGATAAAGATGTATTTTATAATATTGATAAAAACGTAAATATTAAATATTATAAAGTAATTAAAAGCGGTAATATTATAGTTAGAAAGATAATTAATAGACTAAAAATTATGCTAACTTGTATCCTTAATTATCACAAATATGATACTTCCATATGTTATGCAACATATGATATACCATCTTCAATTATAACCAGATACGCCTCAAAAAATAACATTCTATGGGTTCACAGTGATTACTTACTATTGTATAAAAATGACATTAACAAAACTAAAAATTTCTTCAACAAACTCAAAATAAATAAATTTAAACACATAGTATTTGTATCTGATGAAGCAAAAAATAATTTTACTAAAATATATCCTAATTTAAAAGAAAAAACAATAGTTATAAATAACCTAATTAATTATAAAGAAATAGAAGAAAAAACTAAAACCAAAGAAAAACTATATAACAAAAAAAATAATCTAGTATACATAGGAAGACTAGAAGAAGAAAGTAAATGCCTAAGTAGACTATTTAAAACCATGAAAATGATTAAAGAAAATAATAAAGATATTCATTTGTGGTTAATAGGCGATGGACCTGATAAAAATAAATATGAACAAATAATAGAAGAATATGATATTAAAAATTATGTAACCATGCTAGGTAAAAAAAACAACCCATATCCTTATATAAAACAAAGCGATGCCATTATTTTAGTATCTAACTACGAGGGTTTCCCTGTTATATATCTTGAAGCATTAACCTTAAATAAAAATATCATTACCACAATCGATGTTACTTCAGGTAGTCTACACATCAAAGATTATGCCCAAATATGTAAAAAAGATAGTGAGGATATATATAATAACATTATCTCTTATTTTGAAAAAAAATTAGAAGTTAAAAAATTTAACATAAACGAATATAACAAAGAAAACATAAAAAAAATAGAAGACATTATAGGTGGAAAAAATGATTAAATATAGTTTTATAGTACCATGCTATAATGGAGAAAAATATATAGTTAAATGCCTAGATAGTATACTAAAACAAACTAGTAATAACTATGAAGTTATTGTCATCAACGATGGCTCTACTGATAATAGTATAAACATAATTAATAAATATAAAAACGATAAAAAAATAGTTATTATTAACCAAAACAACATGGGGCTAAGTTTAACTAGAAATAACGGAATCAATAAAGCAAAAGGAGAATATCTTATCTTTGTTGACTGTGATGACTACATTCAAAATGACTTTTTAAAAACAATAGATAAAAATCTAAACGATGAAGATATGCTAAAAATAGGATATACCTTAGTATACGATAATAAAGAAGAAGTAATAAATAATATATCATTTGAAAGTAATGGAGAACAAGCATTTAAAAAACTAATTGATTCACGTCTTATGTTTGAAATGGCGGCACTTTATATAATAAAAAAAGATTATATGATTGATAACAATTATTATTTTGAAAAAAATAAATATCATGAAGACCTAGGATTAATACCATATATGATTATCAATGCTAAAAAAGTTAAATCAATACCTTACAGTGGATATATGTATGTCCAAACTAATAACAGTATCACAAGAAATAGTGATGCCAAAAAAGAAAACAAAAAAGCCTTAGATGTATTATATTTCTTCGACAAATATAAAAACACAAACAATAAATTATTTCAAAGTTACATGGCTAATGCATGTATCAATAAGTTAAAATATTTAGATAAAGAAGAAAAAATCAAATATAAAAAAGAATTAACAACAAGAAAAATATATAAATATTTACTAAGTAACAACTTAAAAAGAAAAATAAAAAAAATATTAGCATTTATTAATCTTGATTTAATAGTTTACAGATAAAAGTGTATTTGACACTTAAGTGTATTCAAAAATTGCAAAATAACTAAATATTTGCTATAATCTAAGTATGAGAGTTAGGTGAAATATAAATGTTAGGAATTATAACTAATTTTAAAAAATATTCCTTCTTAATGAACCAAATGATATCAAGGGATTTTAAAGTAAAATATAAAAGAAGTGTACTAGGCGTAGTATGGAGTCTATTATACCCACTTCTTATGATGTCAGTCATGGCGGTAGTATTCTCTCAAATGTTTAAAATGAGAATGGAAGGGGTAAACTATCTAGTTTACTTAATGACAGGACTTATCATGTTTAACTATTTTAGTGAAGCATCTAATTCAGCCATGAGTTCGGTAGTAGGAGCATTTGGCCTAATAAACAAAGTATACATCCCAAAATATATATTTCCTTTATCTAAATGCTTATTCGTAGGCATCAACTTTTTGCTTACGCTTGTCCCTTGGCTTTTAATAATAGTGCTTTCTTATTTTGGTTTAGGACAATATACCTGTCATATAAATTGGTATTATTTATTATTACCTTACATATTTGCTTGTTTATTCTTATTTACTGTAGGTATATCTTTTATATTATCTACTGTATCAGTATTTTTAAGAGATATGTTTTATATATACGGCATTGTTTTAACAATATGGCAATATTTTACTCCACTATTTTATAGCATAACAATGTTACCATCAAACTTACAAAGCTTATTTAAATTAAACCCATTATATTTATTTATAGATTCAGTTAGAGAAATAGTTTTATATAGTAGAATGCCTTCGGTTACAACCCTATTTATGTGTGGCATTGTCGCAGTACTAAGTACCATAATTGGGTCTATTATATTTAAATCAAAACAAGACAAATTTATATATTATATTTAGAGGAGTGATGTCATGATAGATATTGACAATGTATCTATGAGATTTAATCTTGGAATAGAAAAAAAATTTTCATTTAAGATGGCATTTATAGGTATATTTGATAAAAGCAAAAGGCCAAAAAAAGAAGAATTTTGGGCTTTAAAAAATGTAAGTTTACACGTAAATAAAGGAGAAGTCGTTGGTTTAATAGGCTCGAATGGTGCAGGTAAATCAACTCTATTAAAATTGGTAAGTGGAGTCATGAAACCTACAAAAGGCAAAATAACAGTAAACGGAGCAATATCTCCAATGATAGAATTAGGAGCGGGTTTTGATCCTGAATTAACCGCAAGAGAAAATATTTATCTAAATGGAGCAGTATTAGGGTATTCAAAAAAATTTCTCGACGAAAAATTTGAAGAAATAGTAGAATTCTCGGAACTAAGAGATTTCTTAGATGTACCAATAAGAAACTTTTCTTCAGGTATGACAGCAAAACTTGCCTTTTCAATAGCAACTATAGTTAACCCAGAGGTATTAATAGTAGACGAAATATTATCAGTAGGAGATATCAAATTCCAAGAAAAAAGTAAAAGTAAAATGCTAGAAATGATAAAAGGTGGTACTACTGTTTTATATGTTTCGCACTCATTAGATTCAATTAAACAATTATGTGATAGAGCTATGTGGCTAGAACACGGTGAGGTACAAATGATAGGCAATGCCAAAGAAGTGTGTGATAAATATTATGAAAGGCAACTTGGGTGATGTGCATGGAAAATAAAAATATTCTTTTTTCAATTATTGTTCCTGTATACAATACTGCTAATTATGTAGAAAAATGCTTAAATTCAATATTAACCGCGATTAAAGAAGATTGTGAAGTGATAATTATAAATGATGGGTCAACAGATACTTCAGAAGAGATTATAAAAAGATTTATAAAAAAACTACCAGATGACACAAAAAAAAGATTTATATATAAATATAAAAAAAATAAAGGACTTGCAGATACAAAAAATGTTGGTATAGAATTAGCGCATGGTAAATACATAAGCGTGATAGATTCTGATGATACTATAAGCGAGGAATTTTATAACAATGCTAGAAAAGCAATAAGCGAAGGATATGATATTATTATATATGATTTATATATTGTTTTCGAAGATACAAAAAAAACAAACTACACTACACGTGCTATAAGAGAAGATAGTGAAGGAGAGTTGTTAAATAAACTAATGCACGGAGCAATGCTTGGATCATCATGTAACAAAATAATAAAAAAAGATTTATATAAATATCCTTTTCCATTAGGACAACAATATGAAGATGTTGCAGTAACTCCTTTTATTTTGTGCGATAGCAAAAAAATTAAATATATTCCAAATCCCAATTATTATTATTTACAAAGAAAAAACTCTATAGTAAATAACAATACATTAGATAAAGCGTTTTATAAAATTTGTAAAAATCTAAGTAATGTATTTAATAATATTGAAAACAAAAATAAATATAGTAATATAATAAATATATTTTTTGTTGAAAGAACACTTGATATGTTTGACTTAACCTTAGTTAATAACAGAAAAAAATTTTGTATAAAAATGAAAGAATTTTATAATGATAATTGTGATATAATAAAATATATTATAGATAACGATATTATATACAAGTATGATATGTTTTCCACAAAAAATCAAAAAAAAGTAATATCGATGATATATAACAACTTATATAATAAAAAATTCTTCAAAATTAAAATACTTTTAAAATTTAGAAGATATATAAGATGGAACAGAGCAATGTATGGAACATTTAAAATATTTATTAAATGTGTAATAGGAGGTATTTATGGATAAATATATACATTATTGTTGGTTCGGTGGCAAGAAAATGCCTAGAAAGTTCAAAAAATATATTAGAACTTGGAAAAAATACATGCCTGATTATAAAATTATGGAGTGGAATGAAAATAATTTTGATATTAACATTACTAAATTTTCTAAAGAAGCCTACGAAAGTAAAAAATGGGCATTTGTTAGTGATGTAGCTAGAATATATGCATTAAAAGAATATGGTGGTGTATATTTTGATACAGACATTGAAGTAACAAAAAAAATTGATAATATTTTAAATAATTCTATGTGGTTTGGACGCGAAGATGAAAATTATTTAGCTTCAGCCATGTTTGGAGTAAAAGAAAAAAATAACAAACACATAAACAATATTTTTAACATTTACAAAAAAGCAAAATTCAATAAAGAAGATTTGTATTCCGTAACAAGCCCAAAAATAATAACAAACTATTTTAGAAAGTTAGGTCTAACAAATGTGGATGAAAATCAGGTTTTAGAAGATGACATACATATTTATAAAAAAGAGTATTTTAACCCGAAATCATATGATGGCTCTAACGAAACGTTTAGTAAAAACACTTGTATTGTACATCACTTCGATGCCACTTGGACATCTATAGATGAAAAAGTTGCAATTTGGTTTGTAAGAAGGAGAATGGGGTCTCTAGCAAAGCCCACTTTCGCAATTTTTAGATTTTTAAGAAAGGTTAAGCATAAAATCAAGAAAATATTTAGGCATGAAAAATAGAGAATATTAAAGGAAGGCACACATTAAAACACCTTTTATCAAAAAAAGCAATAAAAATGTATGAATGCAAAATGAAATGAGAAAACAATTCTTACGAGGTGAAAAAAATGAATAATATTGTTACTAAAATAAGGGAAATACTAATAAAGAACAAAAATATGGTTTTAGTATTTATGGCATCATTGACATATTATGTAATTTGTATGTTAAATTCTTTAAAGGCCTATGATGTCTGTTCATGGATAATATATTTTGGATTAATTATTTTATATTTAAAAACAGATGTATTTAGTAAAAAAATGCAAAAAGAAAGTATTACTTTAGCTATATTATTTTCTTTTATAATCGTATTTGGCGGGATAGCATATAAGTTGATGGACAATAGAGAATTGAGTCTCTTTAGACAATTATTAACGATTAAAAATTTAATAGATTTTTTTGGAATATTTAATTTATTGTTTATTATATTAAAGAATGTTTTAGTTTATTTATATGATTTTATATTAAAAAAAACAACAAGTAAAATAAATAAGGAAAGAATTGTTTTTGCTCTTAGTTTTGCTATTATTTTTATTTCGTGGATACCATACTTTTTAGCATTCTATCCAGGAACTATAACTCCAGATTCAATGGAAGAGTTAACTACGATTATAAATAATTTTACAAATATATCAGATCACCACCCAGTAATTCATACGCTTTTTGTTGCACTGCCGTATAAAATTGGATTTAAATTTTTTGGGAATGTTATAGCCGCAGTGGCAACATCAACAATTTTCCAAATGACTACCTTAGCATCAATATTTTCTTCACTTATTGTATTTTTACATAAAAGAAAGGTGAATGACTATATACTATTAATAATTGTTTTATATTATTCTTTGATCCCAGTGCACGGATATTATAGTATCGTTATGTGGAAAGATGTTATGTTTGCTGGCACTTTACTTTTATTAACTATGGAAACTATTAAAATTATTGAAAAAGAGGAGAAATTACAATTTAATAGTGTTGTTAGTTTTATTATTGTTTCAATTTTCTGTGTATTTTTTAGAAATAATGCAATTTATATGTACATTATTTTAGCATTTGCAAGTTTAATTATTTTTAAAAAGCATATTAAAATATTTGGAGTTGCATTCTTTATAGTTTTTTCTATATACCTAGTTATCAAAAAACCTGTCTTCAATTACCTAAATATAACAAAAAGTTCATCTGCAGAATATATTGGTATGCCACTTCAACAAGTAGGTAGGATGGCTTTTAAAAATGTTAAATTTACTGAAGATGAAAAAGAACTTATTAACGAGTTAATGCCTCTCGAAGTTATGGCAGTTAGTTACAATCCAAGATTATCTGATGGGATAAAATTCAACGAAAATTATAATGGTGCTATATTTGATAATAATAAACTGGAATATTTAAAATTATATCTAAAATTAGTATATGAACATCCCAGTGTAGCACTAGAATCTTATGCCATAAGCACATTGGGTTATTGGTACCCTGGAGTAGAATATTGGTCAGTAACTAGTAGCATAATAGAAAACAATTATGGATTAGAGATGCATTCCAAACTTCCTGAAAATGCTAAAAAAGTTATTACAAAATTGGAATCAAGAGAATTACCTATTGTAAATATTGAATGGAGTATAGGCTTTTGTTTTTGGATTATTTTGATTTTTGGAGTTATATCAGCAGAGAAAAACAAAATTAAAGGAGTGTACCCATTTGTGCCAATATTTGGGATCTGGTTGACTATGATGATAGCATCCCCTGTTTTTGCTGAATTTAGATATATATATGGAGCATATACTTGTCTGCCATTACTATTGTTGTCTCCCTATATTATATCAAATGAATGCAGTAAAAAAATCATAGCAAAATTATAAGTTGCTCGTTCCTATGATATTAGTATTTGCACTATGGCTTACTCTGGTGGCCTCTCCTGTGTATGCTGAATTTAGATATTTATATTGTATTTATGTTTCGCTACCATTATTTTTAGCAATAATGGTAGATACTAAAAAATTTAATTGTTAATACAAAATATTTTTGCTATAATAATTATGTAATTGAAAGGTAGTGTTTTAAATGGAAAAGAAAAAAATAGCAGTTTTAATACCATGCTATAATGAAAGTAAAACTGTAGAAAAAGTAATAAAAGATTATAAAGAAACCTTACCTGAAGCGGACATTTATGTATATGATAATAATTCTACTGATGGTACTGACAAAATTGCAAAAAAAGCTGGAGCTATTGTTAAATACGAATATAAACAAGGCAAGGGTAATGTAATTAGGTCAATGTTTAGACAAATTGATGCTGATTGCTATTTAATGATAGATGGGGATGATACGTATCCAAAAGAACATGCCCGTGAAATGTGTGATTTGATTTTAAATGGTAAAGCAGATATGGTTATAGGAGATAGATTATCTTCCACATATTTTACTGAAAATAAAAGACCATTCCATAATTTAGGAAACAAACTGGTTAGATTTTTAATTAATAAATTATTTAAAAATAATATTAAAGATATAATGACAGGATATCGTGCATTTAGTTATGAATTTGTTAAAGGATTTCCTGTATTATCAAAAGGATTTGAAATAGAAACCGAAATGACTATTCATGCTGTAGATAAAAATTTTAAATTAGTTGAGGTTCCAGTTACTTATCGTGATAGACCTGCTGGTAGTGTTTCAAAATTAAACACTTATAGAGATGGATTCAGAGTGTTAAAAACAATAGCTATTTTATTTAAAGAATATAAACCAGGGTTTTTCTTTAGTATATTAGGGATTTTGTCCTTAATGTGTTCTTTATTGCTAGGAGTACCTGTAGTGATAGAATATATGAATACTGGTATTGTGCCAAGATTTCCTAGTTTGATAGTATCAGGTGTGTTTTTGATTATCTCTTTACTTTTATGGATAACTGGAATAATGCTACAAGTCATTGCCAAAAAGCACAAACAGTTATATGAATTATATTTAAACATGATGGTGAAAAACAGAAATGAATAACAACTTAATTAAACAAATATTAAAATTTGGTATAGTTGGAGGAATTGCATTTATTATTGACTACACTTTGCATATGTTTGTACTGAATATTTAAATATATATGTATTGTATTCCTCAATAATATCATTTTCTATTTCGGTAATATTTAATTATATTATGAGTATTAAATGGGTATTTGATGTTAATCATAAGCAAACGTATAAAGACTTTACCATATTTATTATTTTCAGTATTATAGGACTAGGGATAAATCAATTAATAATGTATCTTGGAATAGAAAGATTACATATATATTATATGCTTGTAAAAATAGCATCAACAGGTATAGTCATGGTATATAATTTTATTACAAGAAAGATATTTATTGAAAAGAAAAACTGGTGATTATATGAAAAAAATAACATTTCTAGTATTACATTTAGGTTATGGAGGAATCGAAAATGCTATAGCAACACTAGCAAATCTATTATCTAAAGATTATGATGTTGAAATAATATCAACTTATAAATTATATAGTGAGCCTGTATTTAAAATAAATGATAAAGTAAAAATAACTTATTTAATGGAACAAATAAAACCAAATAAAAAAGAATTATATTATTACAGAAAGAACAAGAATTATTTTATGTTCATTAAAGAGTGTTTTAAAAGCATAAAGGTATTATATTTAAGAAGAAAGTTAATGATTGATGCAATAAAAAAATTAGATACGGATGTAATTATATCTACAAGAATTCTGCATAACAATTGGGTTTCAAAATATGCTGATAAGGATTGCAAAAAAATAGCTTGGGAACATAATCATCATAATAATGATCAAAAATACATTAATAATTTAGTAAAATCTTGTAAGAATATGGATTATTTAGTATTGGTATCTAAAGAATTACAAGAATTTTATCAATCATATTTAGGTAAAAAGGCTATATATATTCCTAATTGTTTGGATAGTACTCCAAAAAAAACTTCTAAATTAGATATGACTAACATTATTTCTATTGGTAGATTATCGAAAGAAAAAGGATTTGATGATTTACTTAGGTTATTTAAAAAATTAACTATTAAATATCCAGAATGGCACCTTAATATAATTGGTGATGGAATGGAAAAAAATAATCTTTTAGATTTAGCTAAAGAACTAAAATTAGATGATAAAGTTATTTTTCGTGGATATCAAAATAAAGAAAGTATTAATGAGTTGTTATGTGATAGTTCTATTTATGTTATGACATCACATACAGAAAGTTTTGGATTAGTTTTAATAGAAGCAATGAGTGTTGGAGTTCCTTGTTTAGCATATACTTCTGCCCAAGGTGCTAATGAAATAATTAGTAATGGTGTAGATGGCTATTTAATAAAAGATAGAAATGAAGATGAAATGATAGAAAAAATAAGTGAATTGATAAACGATTCTAAGTTAAGAAATAAATTGGGCACAAATGCTAAAGAAAAATCAAAAGAATTTTCTAAAGAAAAAATAGTTAAAATATGGGAAAATATTTTAAAATAAATGAGGTATCGTATGAAAAAAGTTTTATTTATTGCTAGTTCGGGTGGACACCTAAGTGAATTAATGCAATTAGAGAAAATGTTTAAAAATTATGATTCTTATCTAGTTACCGAAAAAAGTAAATCAACCTTATTTTTAAAAGATAAATATACTAATAAAGTTCACTATTTAATATTTGGAACAAGATACCATCCATTTACTTACTTTTTTAAATTAATATACAATACTTTTAAATCCTTGTTTATTTATATTAAAATAAAGCCTAAATATATAGTTACAACTGGAGCCCATACTGCAGGACCAATGTGTCTTATTGGAAAAATATTTGGAAGCAAGATAATATTTATTGAAAGTTTTGCCAATTCTTCTAGCAAGTCCATAACAGGTAAAATAGTATATAAATTTGCTGATTTATTTATTGTACAATGGGAAAACATGCTAAATATATATCCTAAATCAGTATACGGGGGGTGGATATATTAATGATATTAGTAACACTAGGAACACAAGACAAAGAATTTAAAAGATTACTTGATATTATCGAAGATGCCATTGAAAATGACATTATCAAAGAAGAAGTTATTGTCCAAGCGGGTTCCACCAAATATGATAGCAAAAATATGAAAATATTTGATGTTATACCAATGAATGAATTTGATAAACTTATGAAAAAATGTGATATTTTAATAACCCATGGTGGTGTAGGTTCAATAATTACAGGCCTAAAAAACAATAAAAAAATAATTGCCATGTCAAGACTTAAAATTTATAAAGAAAGTGCTAATGACCATCAATTACAGATAATAGACAACTTTAGCAAAGAAGGTTATCTCTTAAAACTAGATAACAATAATATAGCTGAAGTATTAAATAAAGCCAAGCACTTTAAACCCAAAAAATTTATCAGTAATACAGATAACATGATTAAATTAATTAGTGATTATATAAATAAAAATTAGGAGGAATATATGAAAAAAATATTAGTAACAGGTGGTTGTGGTTACATAGGAAGCCACACCTGTGTAGAATTATTAAATGATGGATATGAAGTTATAGTAGTAGATAACCTATCCAATGCTAAAGAAGAAGTAATAGATAAAATAGAAAAAATTACAAACAAAAAAGTGAAATTTTATAAAGAAGATCTACGCAACAAAAAATTAGTAACAAAAATATTTCAAGAAAACAAAATTGATGCCGTTATTCATTTTGCAGGATTAAAAGCAGTTGGTGAATCGGTCAGTAAACCCTTAGAATATTATGATAATAACATTAATTCAACACTAGTATTACTTGAAGTCATGAAAGAATTTAACTGTAAAAACATTATATTTTCTTCAAGTGCTACAGTATATGGAAAACCAAAAAGTTTACCAATTAAAGAAGATTTTCCACTAAGTACAACTAATCCGTATGGAACAACCAAACTATTTATTGAAAAAATACTTGGAGACTTATATTACTCAGATAAAAAATATAATATAACAATCCTAAGATATTTTAATCCTATCGGGGCGCATGAAAGTGGTCTAATAGGAGAGGACCCAAACGGAATACCAAACAATTTACTTCCATACATAGTTAAAGTAGCGATTGGTGAATTACCGTGTTTAAACATATATGGGGATGATTATGATACTCCTGATGGCACTGGTGTTAGAGACTATATCCATGTTGTAGATCTAGCCAAGGGACACATAAGTGCCTTGAAACATATGGATGGATTAAAATATTACAACCTAGGAACAGGCAGAGGTTATAGCGTATTAGAAATAGTAAAAACATTTGAAAAAGTGAACGATGTAACTATCAATAAACAAATCGTAGCAAGAAGACCAGGTGATATTGATGCTTGCTATGCAGACCCTACAAAAGCATATAAAGAACTTGGTTGGAAAGCCACAAAAGGCATTAAAGAAATGTGTAAGGATTCATATAATTATGTAATAAAAAGCCAAGGGAAAAAGCATATATAAATATATTAGAATATGATTATGAAGAATAGAATTAGACGAACAAATCTAATTTTTTTCTTTATTTCCAAGACTTTGCAAGGTTTCAAACAAAAGTTTGTAAAAAAGTATTGTTTTTTTCAAAAAAGTATAGTAAAATATAATTGTACTGTGAGAAAAGGAGAGAAAAAAATGAACAAAACGATTGATAAAGAAAAAGCCTTGGCCCAAGTTTTAGCCGACATTGAAAAACAATTCGGCAAAGGAGCAATTATGAAATTAGGTGAAAGAGAAAAAAGAGAAATTGATACTAGTTCTAGTGGTTCAATAGCGGTAGATGTTGCTCTTGGTGGAGGATATCCAAAAGGGAGAATTATAGAAATATTTGGACCAGAATCCTCAGGTAAAACAACATTTGCTTTACACGCCATTGCTGAAGTTCAAAAAGAAGGAGGACGCGCCGCGTTTATTGATGCCGAGCACTCACTAGATCCTATATATGCTTCAAATTTAGGAGTTAACATTGCGGAACTATTGCTATCGCAACCAGATACAGGAGAACAAGCCTTAGAAATATGTGATGCACTTGTTAAAAGTGAGGCTGTAAATATTATTGTTATTGACTCTGTTGCAGCCTTAGTACCTCAAGCAGAAATTGATGGAGAAATGGGTGATTCACACGTTGGTCTACAAGCTAGATTAATGAGCCAAGCTCTAAGAAAGTTATCGGGATCAATTAATAAAACGAACACAATTGTAATCTTTATTAACCAACTAAGAGAAAAAGTAGGTGTAATGTTTGGTAATCCAGAAACCACTCCAGGTGGAAAAGCTTTAAAATACTATTCATCAATAAGATTAGATATTAGGAGAGGAGAACAAATTAAACAAGGCACAGATGTAGTGGGTAACAAAACTGTTGTCAAAGTAGTTAAAAATAAAATTGCACCTCCATTCAAAATCGCTAATGTTGAAATCATGTATGGCGAAGGAGTAAGTAAAGAGGGAGAACTTGTTGATCTTGCGGCAGAAGCAGGAATTGTAGAAAAAAGTGGAGCATGGTATTCATATAAAGGTGAAAAAATAGGACAAGGAAAAGAAAATGTAAAATCACTATTAAAAGAAAATAAAAAATTATGCCAAGAAATTGAAAACAAAGTAAGGGAATATTACAATGTATCCAAAACAAGTACTAAAGAAAAAACAACCGAGCCAAAAAAGAGTGAAAAATAAATCAACTATATTTGACACACTCTTAATACAAATTTAAACTACAATTATATATTTTTAGTAGAATATGGTGTATAATAATAATATGGTGATTAAAAATGTCAATTAATAAAATTAAACAAATTGCAAAGAAAATTTTAAATGAAGATGTTGATGTCATAAACAGTAGTTATGATACCAATAATTTTTCTAAATCTTTAAAACAATTTACAGATGATAACCCCTCATTGTTAGAAGAATATAGCCAGTTTGGTAAAAGAAAAGATGGGAAAGAATTTTACCCTGAAATAAAAAAAATAGAAAAAGGTTTTTATCTACTAAATAAAGACTTGCACGTTTATGACCACCCTGGCTTTGTACTTCCTAATGAGATTCACACTGTAAGGACAGGCTCTCCCATGAGAACCAAGCCATTTCCTATGGCACGAGAATATATCATCAAAATGTTAATGGGCAAATATCTATACCAATATCCTAATATTGGAGGACACGTTATTGCTAGAGCACATTTCGTTAACTATTTAATCAAAGAAGGATTCAAAAAAGATAAAACTGAGAATTATGATGGCTTAGGCGTTGAGAATGTAGTATTTTCTTGTTCGACAACACATGCCTTTAACATGATATTATCTACAATTATGAAAGATGAAGATGTAGTTATTGTAACAGGCCCTAATTATGGACTCTTCGCAGTTGACCCCGAAAGAATGAATGGTCGCGTAGAAGTACTTGATTTAGAAGAAGAAGATAATTTCTACGTTAATCCAATCAAACTTGCCCAAAAAATAGATACAATAAATGAAAGATTAAAGAAAGAATTCAAAGATAAACTCAATTACACTCCACGTGTCGTGGCATTTCTAAACATGAATCCACATAATCCTCTCGGTAAAGTTATGAACAAGAAAAATGTGGAAATCTTAAAAGGCATCGGTGATGTGTGCTTAGAAAAAGGAGTATTTGTTATTGATGACCTAATTTACAGGGATTTAACTTATGATCAAGAAGATTTAGCTCTACCGCTTGCAACTATGCCCAAGTATTTCAACAATACAATAACCCTATTAGGATTATCCAAAGCTTATGGCCTTGCAGGCATTCGTGCCGGAGCCATTGTAGCACCGATTCCAATATGTAAAGGAATTGAAGAAAAAATATTTTCAACCATGGATTCTCTACCAGTTTTACAAGTTCAAGCTCTTGCTGGAGCCTTTAATGGAACTAATCGCAGATATAAAATGGCCCGAAAATACTTTAAACCAATTATTGCCGAATATCAGTACCGCTTAGAATTATTAAAAGCTCTAATTGATGGCATTGATATAATAAATAATAGTAAAACTAAAGATAGAATTATCAAAGAAGTAACAAAATATGCTAGTTCACCACAAATGAAAATAAATCTTTTAAAAGGAATTGATGGAGTAAAATTAAGAGACAAAACAATGCCTCAGTCAGGTTTCTTTGCAGTCGTAGATTTTACTGATTTGAAAGGAAGAACTTTTGGGGGGCAAAAAATAACTTGTGAAGAGGATCTTGTAAGATATCTATATAAAACAACAAAATTTAAATGTATCATGGGAGGAAATATGTCATGGCCATATGAAGAAGAAATCATTGCTCGCTTTAACTATGGCATTGAAATATACGATTTAATACAAGAATTTGAAAAACTTCACCAAGCGTTGGACGTGGCCAAGATATGAGAAAAATAGCAAACAAACTAAAAAGAGTTAAGTTTTACCTATTTAGAACGTGGGTAAATATATATGCTAAAACTCATAAATATTCTACCTATATTGGAATAGTGTCGTGCAACACATGGAAAAACAAAGTATATGAAGACGTTTCAATCAAATATTATTTAAATAGACAAGGTTATGGGGCTGATATTATCTCCTACGAAGAAGAAAATGATTATAGTAAATATAAAGCCCTAATTATAAAATCCATCTGGGGGTTCCAAAAGAACAAAGAAACTTTCGACAAATTCTTAGAACAAGTATCCAAAAACAAAATTCCTTTATACAATTCAGTAGAAATAATCTCTAACAACTATGATAAAGAGAAACAATTTAAATTATTAGATAAATACCATATTAAGCATATAGATACCGTTTTTATTGAAAATAATTCAAGTATAGCACAAAAAATTAAAGAAACTTGGGAAAATAAATTCAACAATTATGATAAATTAGTAATAAAACCAGTTGTCTCTGAAAGTAGTGCGGATACATACATCATAAGTTTAAATGAAACTGGTAAAAATACTATAACCATAAAAGATGTCAAAAATAAATATAAAAACATTAATTATTCATTAATGCTACAACCATTTATAAAAGAAGTAAAAAATGGTGAATATTCAGTTATATGCTTTTCTAATAAATTATCTCACGTGATTCAAAGATGCGTTTCCGTTTTTGGAGAAAAACCATACATAAAATACATAAAAAAAGAAACTATTGATGATAAAATGCTTGAAATCGTTAACAAAATATGTTTGATTAAAGAATATAAAGATAATTTATATATGCGCATTGATTTAGTAAAAACAAACGAAGAATATCAAGTAATGGAAGTCGAACAACTAGATCCCCAACTATTCCTAAACTCAATAACTTCCAATGATTACAAAAAAGAAGCATATCAAACGTTTACCAAAGAAATAATAAATAGAATAACTAAATAAACAAAATAAAACCGATTATTGAACAATAAAACCAAATAATTGGTTTTTTCTTTAAAAATCTCAATATTTTCTACTTTACTACTCCATATTTTTTTGTTATACTTATCTTGAAGGTGATTAAACATGGGAAGAGAATTAAGAAGAAAAGAAGCAAAAAGAAATAAAGAGAATATTACAAAAATAAACACGAAAGAAACAACAGAACCAAAACAAGAAGTATATAAAATGTTAAAGACGCTCACAATCGTTTTAGTGGTACTAATCATTATCTATTTACTTGTAGGTATCTTTATCACCAAAGAAATTAAATTTGGTAACAATAATAACAGCAACACAAATGGAGATATGACTAACGCTCGCAGTAACATACTAGTAAGTGAAATATTTAAACAAAGTGAAGAAAAATACTATGTATATTTCTATGATTTTAACAATACAATTAATAGCATTGACAGAGCACTTGTAAGCAAACTATATGAATCAAAAATATACAAAGTAGATATGAGTTCAGGATTCAACACAAAATACAAGAGTGAAACAGGTAACAGCAATGCAAAAACAATCGAGGAATTAAAAATTAAAATTCCTACCTTAATACTTATCGAAAACGACACAATCACAATGTATCTTGAAGGAGAAACAAATATTTTAAACTATATTAATAGTTAACCAAAAAAAGGGGGGACATATGGTTAAATTATATATCGATTTTGATGGTGTAATCAAAAACACTATAGCCTACATGTACCAAGAAATGGATAAATTAGGAATCGAGTGGCGAGGAGTACATACTAATTCCAAAGAAGTAGTAGAATATATTAAAAATTTAGATTGGGAATATCTTCTTCATAACACTTCATTTATTAATAACAGCATCAAAGCAATTAAAGAAATAATAAACACAGATTTATATGATGTTAAAATTCTCACACATATTAATTCCAAAAATGAAGCCATCCAAAAAGAAATCTATTTAAAAAAAGTATTGCCTGAAGTTGAAGTCATTACAGTTCCAAAACAAATAGACAAAGCCAAGTTCGTTGATGCCATGGGAGCAATCCTAGTAGATGACTACAAAGCAAACCTAAAAATATGGAAACATCACGGAGGTATCCCAATTCATTTTGATGAAGAAAGATGTGAAAGTGATTACCCAGTTATAAGTTGCTTATTTGAAATAATAGACCTAACATACGACTATGCAAAAAAAACAAAAGAAAAAGAAACTAAAAATAAAAAACTAGTCAAACAAGAAAGGTAACAAATATGAAAATATGTATTAAAAATGGCACTCTAATATCTATGAATATAAACAAACCAAAGATAGAATACAACATGGACATTCTAATTGAAAATACAAAAATTAAATATATAGGGAAAAATATCAAAACAGATAAAAATACCAAAATCATTGAAGCCAAAAACCAAATAATTATGCCCGGATTAATTAATACACATGCACATGTACCAATGAGTATCTTTAGAGAAACACTTGAAGGATATACTCTTCAAGACTGGCTAGAAAAGAATATTTGGCCAATGGAAGCAAAACTCACCAAAGAAGACATTTATTATGCCTCATACCTATCGTTCATAGAAATGATTAAAACAGGAACCACCACCATAAACGATATGTATTTCAAGACAGATGAAATTATCAAAGCCGCTCTTGCAAGTGGCGTAAGATTACAAACGACAAGAACTCTCATGGGCACCACAACAAATAAAGAAGACCTAAAAAAAATCAATGAATTAGAAAAAATAATTCAAAATAACAAAGAAGACACAATAACCATCAATCTAGGAATTCACGGCTTATATACAACCGAAGAAAACTACCTAAATGAATGCCTAAAATTTAATGAAAAACACCATCTATCAATACACATACATTTTTGTGAAAATGAAAAAGAAGTAAAAGATATCGAAAATATTTATCATAAAAAACCAATTGATATCCTAAAAGACAAATTCAAAGACCAAAAACTCATTTTAGCACACTGTGTCAAACTAAGCAAAGAAGAAATAAAAGAATTATCGAAACTAAACCCCAGCGTGGCACATTGCCCAGTTAGCAACCTCAAACTTGGATGTGGCATCGCAGACATCACAGAAATGCTAAATAATAACATAAATGTATCATTAGGAACAGATGGACAAGGAAGTGGTAGCAACTTAGATTTATTTGAAACCATGAAACTAACTACCCTTCTTCAAAAAGGCATCAATGAAAATCCTAAATTATTAGAATCCTATGATGTACTAAAAATGGCTACTATAAATGGAGCCAAAGCTCTTGGCCTAGAAAAACAAATTGGTAGCATTGAAATAGGAAAACAAGCCGACATTATTATAATCGATATAAATGATATTAAAATCAAGCCTGTAAATGACCTCCTTGCCGAAATCGTCTACAACACCAAATCTAACAATGTCATAACAACCATCGTAAATGGTAATATCCTAATGGAAAATCATAAATTATCAAACGACAAAGAAAAAGAAATAACCCAAAAATGCAACCAAATAATCGCAAAAATCAGCAATTAATTAAACAAGAATTGAGAGGTTAGTATGAAAGATATTTTGGATATTATAAGTAACTATAATATGGATATATGCGAATTTTTTAACCAGTATAACAAAAGAAAAAAAGACAACACACTATACTCAAAAGCCGACTACATCCCACAAAACCTAATAAAATTATACTACCTAGATAAATCCCACTTTGACTTTAAAAAAATAATTGAAGAATTCAAAAAGAAAACCATTTATAATGAAAACAAAATGGAAAATGTAAAAAGCAAATATGAAAAAGAAGGCTTATCCTTAGTATACGACAAAATAGAAAATGGCTATTTTTCTAATATTAAACACATCGGTATCCTTTTCCTAATCCATCAAACAATGTATTCCAAAATGCCATATTCTAATTATGGAGGCAAAATAAGAAACTATAATGCTTTTATAAGTGGTACAGAAGTAGAAACTACAGATTATACTATGGTAGCCACAGAATTAAATGACCTAAACAAAGACTACATAGAATTAATAGACATGGCCAAACTAATAAGAGAAACATCATCGCCAAACCTAATAATTGATTATATCAATAAATCATTAGAATTAAAATGTAAAATTATCAAAATCCACCCCTTCAGCGATGGAAATGGGCGTACCTCAAGAGCTATGCTAAATAACCTATTTAAAGAAGTAAATCTACCACCCGTATATATAACGAAGGGCGAAAAAGACGAATACATAAAAGCCATGAACGAAGCTGTAGTTAATCATAATTATAACAATATATATAAGTTTTACTATTACAAAATATGTGATTCCATCTATGAACTAGACATCATCAAAAGAAACGAAAACCAAAATGAAGTTAAAAAAAGATAACTTCATTTCTTTTATAAAAAAAGCAAAAAAATAGCACTCTCTATTGACAAGTGCTAAAAATGTGTTATAATATATTATATAGAATTATTAAGGAGGGGATTATAATGTATGAAGAACAAGAAAAAATTAATCCATTAGAAAAATATGGTCGTGATATTACCGCGTATGCCAAAGAAGGAAAACTAGATCCTGTCATAGGTCGCGATGAAGAAATTCGTAATATTACCCGTATACTATCAAGAAAAACCAAAAATAACCCTGTGCTAATCGGGGAACCAGGCGTAGGTAAAACTGCTATTATAGAAGGACTTGCCGCAAGAATCATCAAAGGCGATGTTCCAACCAGCCTAAAAGATAAAAGAATTTGGGAACTAGATATGGCTTCCCTAATCGCAGGCGCTAAATATCGTGGAGAATTTGAAGAAAGATTAAAAGATGTCCTAAACGAAATCAAAAAAAGTGAAGGTGAAATAATCATGTTTATTGATGAAATTCACATGATTGTTGGTTCTGGAAAAGTAGAAGGAGCAATGGACACTTCAAACATCCTAAAACCAATGCTTGCCCGTGGAGAAATAAAGTGCATCGGGGCAACCACATTAAATGAGTATCGCAAATACATCGAAAGTGATGGAGCCCTTGAAAGAAGATTTCAAAAAGTTCTTGTAACCGAACCAACAGTAATGGATACAATAACCATCTTAAGAGGTCTAAAAAGCAGATTTGAAGTTTACCATGGTGTAAACATCACTGATAAAGCCCTAATCGCAGCAGCAACATTATCTAATAGATACATAACTGACAGATACTTACCAGACAAAGCCATCGACCTAATTGATGAAGCCTGTGCTACAATCAAAGTCCAAATGGACTCAGTACCAGAAGAAGTCGATAGTCTAACTAGAAAAATCATGAGTCTTGAAATTGAACGTGAAGCCATAAGAAAAGAAAAAGATGATAACAGCAAAAAGAGATTAGAAGAAATATCAAATCAACTAACAACTTTAAGAGAAAAAGAAACATCATTAAGAACAGCATGGGAAAGTGAGAAAAACATAAACGAACTAATTAACAAAAAGAAAAAAGAACTAGATAAAGCCAAGTTTGACTTAGAACTATGTGAAAGTAAATATGATTTAGAAAATGCTGCACGCCTAAGACACGGTGAAATACCTAAAATAGAAAAAGAACTAGAAGAATTAAATAAAAAAGACGAAAATAAAATATTACCAGATATTGTTGATGCCGACCGTGTCGCTGAAGTAGTATCAAAATGGACACATATACCAATTTCAAAATTAGTAAGTGGAGAACGTGAAAAAATATTAAATTTAGAGACAAACATGAAAAAAAGAGTTATGGGACAAGATGAAGCAATTAAACTAGTAAGTGAAGCCATAATTCGTTCCAGAAGTGGCATTAAAGACGAAAATCGTCCAATAGGCTCATTTATTTTTCTAGGCCCAACAGGTGTAGGTAAAACAGAGGTGGCCAAAACCTTAGCCTATGAACTATTTGACAGTGAAAAACATATGATAAGAATTGACATGAGTGAGTATATGGAAAGTTTTTCAGTATCAAGATTAATCGGGGCTCCTCCAGGATATGTTGGCTATGATGAAGCAGGACAACTAACCGAGGCCGTAAGAAGAAATCCTTATAGCATAGTACTATTTGATGAAATAGAAAAAGCCCACCCAGATGTATTCAACATTCTATTGCAAATCCTAGACGATGGTAGAATCACTGACAGCCACGGCAAAACAATTGACTTCAAAAATACAATTATCATAATGACATCCAACATTGGTAGCAACTACATCATAAACAATGATAAAAACACCTACGAACTAGTCATGAAAGAATTAAAAGCAACATTTAAACCAGAATTCTTAAATAGAATCGATGAAATAATTATGTTCAATTCCTTAACCAAAGAAAACATTTATAAAATATTAGATAAACTAATAAATGACCTAAATAAAAGATTAAGTGCAAGAAATATCAAAATTAGTTTAAGCAACGAAGCAAGAGATTTCATCGTAGAAAACGGTTATGACCACGATTATGGTGCAAGACCACTCAAAAGATTCCTAACCAAAAATGTTGAAACCCTAATAGCCCGCGGACTAATCGAAGGCTCCGTCAAAGATAATAGCAACATTGAAATCACTCTAAATAATAGTGCTTTATCAATTAAAACTATTGCCAATAAGCAATAGTTTTCTTCTTTTTTTCATGTGCTTTTGCTATGCTGTTAACACAA
>UMJX01029778.1_pt1 | contig 23076 bp, 20 predicted proteins | sample 1966131 | NCBI WGS metagenome assembly UMJX01 (sample SAMEA4836162, study PRJEB28245) | human gut metagenome | biome: gut microbiome; material: fecal sample | place: Denmark | collected 2008 | reverse complement strand
GTTATTATATCACCCCTTTTTACAAATTGCAACCCCTTTTTTCAATTTTTTTCAAATTTTTTAAAAAATTTTTACTTCATCTTTATAAACACAATATATGGTGTTTACATAATGCGTATATACTATTATTAGTCTGTGAAAATACAGCATAAGTTATATATCTATATTAAAGTATCACGATTTTGCAAAAATAAGTGCTGTTTCTGGATTTAATTCTTAAATTACTTTTGTCTTAATATAGATATAATGATATTAATAATCCGTCTTAATCCTATAAGGTTGGCAGATCAATAGATCGGTTGTTTTAAAATCTACATTTATTTACTATATAATAGTATTAACAACCATCTTCGTACAAACTCAATATATTTCTTATGTGCTATACGGTAATAGTGCACAAAGCAACTCAAATCAATTTAGATTGATTACACAAATTTTGTAAAAGTTGTATAATTCATTTGATTTTTTTAAAAAATATGATATTATATATATGTATAGAGTGAGTATTTGAACTTACTTTACTATACATTTCTTTGCACCGGAGGTTATGATATGAGCTGCAAAAACATTATTACAATTACAAGACAGTACGGTTCAGGTGGTCACGACATTGGAAAGGCACTTTCTGAGCGTCTTGGCATTCCATTCTATGATAAAGAGCTTATATCTTTAGCAGCCAAAGAAAGCGGAATCAGTCCTGAGGTATTTGAAAATGTTGATGAGAAGGCAACAAACAGCCTTTTGTACTCTCTTTCTTTAGGACTTTATAATTACGGTAACGGTTTTTCATCTATGGGTGATTTACCTGTTAATGACAAGCTCTACATTTTACAGCACAAGATTATCAAGCAGCTTGCCAATGAAGGTCCATGCGTATTCGTTGGCAGATGTGCGGATTATGTTTTGAAGGATCACCAAAACCTCGTTAAGATTTATATCTATGCTGACATTGATGTAAGAACTAAGAGAGCAGTCGAAAGGCAAAGTATTGATCCCGCTCGTGCAAAGCAGGCAGTATTAAAAGCAGACAAAAACAGAGCAAACTACTACAGTTTCTATTCAGGAAAAAAGTGGGGCTTGGCAGACAACTATAATTTGTGCATTAACAGTACAGCTCTATCTACCGAGCAGGCAGTTGACATTATTTGTGAATACTTAAATATTATTAACAAGTAATCCTGTATAATTCCTGCACTTCCTGAATATAATGGTATTGTTTACTATAATATAGGAGGTGTTTTTATGAGAATTATCGTAATGGATATTGATGATTTTATCTTTGGTAATGAAGAATGGCATCAGAGCGAAAGATAACCGTACTAATGAATTGTAAATCGTGAATACGAATAAGATAAAAGTGATGGCTGAAATCAACCATCACTTTTTTGTTTGCCCCTGAAACGATACGAGGGCGTGATTAATATATATCTATGATAAAAACGAAGATGTTATTCTCCGTTGCTGATAAATGAAAGCGGATCTGCATACTGTCCGTCTATTTTTACTGCGATGTGAATGTGATTTTTATCGTGCACCTCGCAGGGCACAGCTCCCATAACGCCGATTTTACTGCCATTCTCCACAGAATCGCCCTCTTTTACGGTAATTCCGTTAAGACCGCTGTAAATTACTACCGCATTGTCTGTTGCAATTTCAACCGTTTTGCCATACATTTTGTCATCAGCTACTCTGATTACCGCTCCGCCTGTCATTGCGGTTACCTCATCACCAAGCTCGCCAGCAAAATCCACACCTAAGTGCGACTTCCATACATTCAGACTTTTATAGTAAACAGTTTTTTCGCTGTATTCCCTTATAATATTTTTCTGATTTAGCGGATAACCAAGTGTTAAGTCGGTAGAAAGCATAGTCTGCAAAGCGCTTTTTGTGGTATCCTGTTCGTCTGGCTCGGTATACTGCGGAATTGTAGCCGATAAAGTCGGAATTGTCATTTCCTCTGTCAGCTTTGGCACTGTTGTCGGTGCGACAGTTTCGGTAACGCCTGTCATACGGTTATTTACCTCTGCCGCTGCGGTTGTTGACTGCTCGGTCGGCTCTTTTCCCGATATAGTATTGTATGTTGAATACACTGCCATTGTTACGGCTATAAGACAAATCGAAAGTGCAGTATAAAAACCTGCCTTTTCATATCTGCTCTTTTTCTTTCTTCTGTTATTTTCGCTCATAAATAACACCTCCGTTGTTATTATTGGCTCTGCTGTAATAAATATACAATTATATAAAAATATTTTATTGTATTAATCTGCTGCAACATTGAATTTACTTGATTTTTTTGCTGAAATTTGGTATTATTAAAGAGTATTTGTGTTTAATAACAAAATAGAGGAGGAAAATATGAGTACAGCAAATATAATAGTTTTATGCTCCTTTGCGGCATATATGGTCATTATGATAATTATTGGCTTTGTATCGTCTAAGGGCACAAAGAACAACGAGGACTATTTCCTCGGCGGACGAAATCTTGGCGGCTGGACCGCTGCACTCTCTGCACAGGCTTCCGATATGAGCGGTTGGCTGCTTATGGGACTTCCGGGTTCGGTTTACCTTGCGGGAACAGGTGAGGTATGGATAGCAGTCGGACTTTTGATCGGTACTATACTCAACTGGTACATTGTTTCGGCACGATTAAGAAAATATACAATCGTTGCAGGAAACTCACTTACAATTCCGAGCTTTTTCCAGAACCGTTACCGTGACGATAAGGGCGTAATAAAAATGGTATCTGCCATTATTATTGCAATATTCTTCACAGTATATACAGCTTCGGCATTCAGTTCGGGCGCAAAGCTTTTCGCTACACTTTTCGGCAACTCTGAAAACTACAACACTGTATATACAATCGGTCTTATAGTTGCTGTAATTGTAATTCTTGTTTATACATTTCTCGGCGGATTTAAGGCTGTTTGCTACACTGACTTTATACAGGGACTTTTAATGCTTGTTGCCATTATGGCGGTTCCGATAATCGCTTATGTAGCTCTTACATATAACAACAGTTTCTCACAGTCACTTATCGACAGCGGTGTAACAAACCCGGATAATTACCTTAACTTCTTTAAAAATGATGACGGTTCAAATGTTTCTGCCATTTCTATTATTTCTAACCTTGCATGGGGACTCGGTTACTTTGGTATGCCACACATTCTTATAAGATTTATGGCGGTAAAAAGTGACTCTGAAATCAAAAAGTCAAGAAAAATTGCTATCGTATGGGTTATCATTTCACTTGCCGCATCTTGCCTTATCGGACTTGTTGCAAGAGGTTACCTTATCGAAAACCTTGACGCTACAGCAAGCGAAACAGTATTCATCAGACTTATTCAGCAGATCTTCTCCGATAACGGAATAATGATATTCATCGGCGGTATATTCCTTTGCGGTATTCTTGCCGCTATTATGTCAACAGCCGACAGCCAGCTCCTTGTTACCGCATCTGCCGTGTCAGAGGATATTTACAAAGGCGTTAAGAAAAGCGCTACAGAGAAAAGTGCTCTTAACATCGGTAAGGTTGCGGTAGTTGTTGTTGCAATTATCGGCTTTGTAATTGCCATTAATCCTAACTCAAGTATTATGGGACTTGTTTCTGACGCATGGGCAGGCTTTGGCTCTGCTTTCGGTCCGGTTGTACTTCTTGCGTTATTCTGGAAACGCTCAACTCTCGCAGGCGCTATCAGCGGTATGGCAACAGGCGCACTTACAGTTATTGTTTGGGACTACTTACCGCTCGTAAACGGTGTAACTCTTTACAAAGCAACAAATCTTTATTCTCTTGTTTTAGGTTTTGCACTTGCGCTTATCGTAAATATTATAGTTTCTCTTATAGCAAAGAAACCTTCAAAAGAAATTCAGGACGAATTTGATTCAATTAAAAGTATTGAAATTTAAGATATAAAATTATGGGTTGTCACTCAGTTGTGGCAACCCATTTTTGTTTTATATTTAATTATTAAAAAACTTAATTACAAACTCACTGCCTGCACCAAGCTCAGATGACACGCCGATATATCCGCTCTGCTTTTCAATAATCGACTTTGCAAGGGCAAGTCCTATGCCCACACTGTCATCACTTGAATTTTTGCCCTTATAAAATCTCTCAAATATGTGCGGCAAATCTTCTTTATCTATACCGCTGCCGTTATCCTTTATACTGATTTTCGTATAAAGTTTATTTTGCTCAGCGGTTATTTTTATGTTTCCGTTGTGCGAGTGTTCAATACAGTTTTTAATTATGTTCGTAATAGCCTCACAAAGCCATTTTCTGTCGCAATTAAGAATTATGTTGTTGCACTCGGTTTCAAGTCTTACACCCAAAATTTCAGCCATTACAGCGGTATTTTTAATACATTCATCAACAATGCTTTTCACCTCAACCTGCTCATATCTGAATTTAACCGCCTCTGCGTCAAGTTTTGATAACTTAAGAAGACTTTGCACCAAAAAAGAAATAGTATTCGTGTTGTGCTTAATATCATTTAAAAATTCACGCCTGATTTCAAGCGGCATATCGTCATCATCTAAAATATTCTCCACCATAACAATTATTGAAGTGAGCGGAGTTTTGAGCTGATGTGATATATCCGACAATGATTTTTGCAGGTTTTCCTTGTCTTTCCTTGAATTTTCCGCCTGCTCTCTGAATTTTACGGTTGTACGGTAAATCTGATTATCAAGCAGAGAAAGCTCGTCCTCGTTGTTCTCGTCAATCTGCAATGAATAATCGCCAAGGTTAATGCGTTCAATCCGCTTTGCTATTTCCATAGTCTGTTGCTTTTGCATTTTTAAATATAATAAAAATATCACTATAAAAGCAATGCCAAATGCTATACAAACAGATACCGAAAGAATCACATATTTGTAGGAGCCTTGATTATTGTACGAAACCCAATCCTTTTCGGGGTAAATTCCGTACTTATTTAAAAATTCCGAATTATCCGTATATTCGGTTTTATTATTAAGTATTTCGGCTACTTCTTTTTCGCTGACATCAGGGTATTTTTCAAGCAGTATATTTACAAGCTGATTTATGGTATCGTTACTTGTTTTTCTTATATTCTCAAGACCGATAAAAGTAAAAACAGCTGATATTACACAAAATACAATTGTTACCGCAAGACCCGCACATACAAACTTTTGAGCATTTTTCATTCGCTGTCCTCCGCAACCTGATACCCCATTCCCTTTACCGTTTTTATTATATCCGCATCAAGTTTTTTGCGTATTCTCTTGATATATACGGTAAGCGTATTGTCGTTTACAAAGTTGCCCGATGCATCCCATATTTTTTCAAATATAAGTTCTCTCGTTACCACTTTACCTGCATTTTGCATTAACAGCGACAATAATTTATATTCAAGTGCGGTAAGTTCAAGCTGTTTTCCGTTTTCAAACACCGCCGATTTATCCAAATCAAGCGTAACGCCCGATACTGTAATTATGTTCTTTTTACTGTTTTTATTCGCCACTCGCTTTATGCGTGCAATAAGTTCTCTTGTAGAAAAAGGCTTTGTTATGTAATCATCCGCACCAAGTTCAAGTCCGTTTACTACACTGTCTTCATCATCAACAGCGGTAAGAAAAATTACAGGCAAATCGGAATATCTGCGAATTTTTTTAAACAAATCAAAGCCGTTTCCGTCGGGAAGCATTATATCAAGCACTGCTGCATCATAATTAAAAGGTGCTTTTCGTACAGCCTCGTCTAAACTAAGACAGTATTCACAACTGTAGCCGTTCTGTGCAAATGCATACTCAAGTCCTTTTATTATGCTTTTGTTATCCTCAACAAGCAGTATCTTCATACTAACACTTCCCTTCTTTTGTGATTATATCACCCTGTAAGCCGATATGTCAAATATTATCGTTGCGTATGGTTTCAATTATATTCTGTTTATTCACTTTGCTGATAGAAATTTTCATAATAAGCCATACAACAAAGAATACGAACACTATGCTTATGAGTACAGCCATAGTCGGGAATGAATAGTCAAGCATAATGGTATTTCCCGTAGCCTTAAATATAGCATAACCTCCGAGCAATCCGAGCGGAACACCGATAAGCAAGGATTTTAAACCGTAGAACAGACTTTCAAGTCTTATCATTCTGTTAAATTCTTTCTTTGTCATACCGATAGACTTGAGCATCGCAAATTCCTTACTGCGCAAACGCATATTGGTATTGATTGTGTTAAACACATTTGTTATACCGATAAGTGAAATTACAATAATAAAACCATAAGCAAAGATTGCAATTATAAGCACAATGGCATTCATCTGTTCTTTTTGCTCATTAATATTAAAAACATCAAGATTTTCTATACCAAGATTATGTATATATTCTACCGTATTTGCAGAGTCAGCCGAATCAATAACAATGGCTCTTGTTGTATTGACATTATCCTCGCTAAATAGCTTTTTAAAATAATCCTCACTTACAAGCACACTTCCCTCATTTAGGGTACTCATAATACTTGAAACTATAGACCCCGGTACTTCCTTATTAATTGTATCATATATAACAAGGTCAACAGACTTATAATCATCCGGATTATATACAAAATCAGGATCTGTTTTCTGAATTTCTTTAATATCATCCTCAGTATATGACGGATTTCCGTTAGGATACAACTTTACAACAGTGTTCATAGGCAAGTCAAATTCCTTACCCTTGATAAGAATATTATCCGAATTATAGTATTTAAAATCATTCGTAATAAGTGCTTTATCCTTGACATCATCATAATTATATCCAAGTGCGGTTACATACTCCTTAAAGCTTTTATTATCCACACCAAACACATACGCTAAATTGCCGCCCTGTAACTCTGCCGCTTTGGCTTCCTCCGTATAATAATCGGTAAGCCCCACTATATTGCCATAATAATTTTCACAGGTTTTTATACTTGAATTTATATCCGAATCAGCAATGATTCTTTTGTAAATATTTTCGTATTCATCATATGACAGCTTATCGTTTGCATGTACAGTAATATTGTAAGGCATATTCTTAAAGTGATCGCCTGTGATTTTCATTCCGTATTCAATAAAGGTTGAAATTGAAATAAACATCGCAACAGTAACAATAATAGAAATTACGGTTGTACGATATTTCTTTTTACTTCGTTTAAGATTTTTGTAGGCAATTTCTCCACCCACACCAAACAGTTTTTTAATAAATTTCGGTGCTTTATAACTTTTCCTTTTATTAATCTTAATATCATTGTTGCCTCTGATTGCGGTAATCGGAGCAATTCTTGAGGCTCTGAAAGCCGATGAAAGCGTAGAAAACAGAATAATAACCGCTGACATTACAGCAGAAATAACCGCTACCCACCATGGAACAGCATAAACAAATGAGATTCCGTTCAGCATATTTTCGAGCAATGCGTTCAAAATTACCACAAGCAGCGCAATTACACCTACGCCAAGCAAAATGCCTGCCGGAATACCGATTATGCCAAGCACAAAGCCCTCAAAAAGCACATTATGCCTTATCTGCTTTGATGTAGCACCGATTGAAGCAAGCATACCGTACAACTTTGTTTTTTCGGTAATTGAAATTGCAAAGCTGTTGCGGATAACAAAAATACTTGAAATTGCAATAATTACAATAATTATTACAGCTAATGATAAAAGCATTCTCATATACTCGTCACTTAGCGCAAAGCCTTTGTATCTCAGCAAATCTTTGTTTATACTCGCCTCATCAAAATCGCCGTTTTCAAGATAAACTTCAAAATCATTTTTTAAACTCTCAAAATCGTCACCCGTTAAATTTAAAATCTCACCGCTCGTTGTAATATAATCTTTTTCACCGTCTGATGTAAAACTTATAAACAAATCATTTATATCGGCATTTTCTTCAGCTAAAGTGAAAGCGGAACTGCTTGCGGAAAAGCTGTCTGCCGCAAAATATGATGAAGAAACCTTATTAAACACACCTACAACAGTGTAAGTCTTTTTATGAGTATCGACCAGCTTTTCTGTACCATTGGTGTCATTAAAATAATCCGTATCATCTAAAGGTATTTCAGCACCCGAATCATAGACTCTCTTCCCCAAATCAAGAGCAACTGTATCTCCGAGTTTATAGTCTGCCTTGCTGTTTTCAATTACACTCTGCGAAAGCACAAGTTCGTTTCCGTTTTGCGGAAGTCTGCCCTCTTTAAGTGTAACATTAAAGCAGTCTGTAAATGATTTTTCGTTAAATGCAACCACATTTATGTACGGCTTTGTGTCAAATTTCGCCTGGGGCAGATATGCGCAACCGAGATTTTGTTTTATATATATGTCTTTTACATTTCTGTTTGCCTGCGCATTGTCAATAATTTTTTTGTTTGCTCCTTTTACAAATAAATCATAATTACCCGTAATATTAATTTGTAAGTTTACCATTGTCTGTTGTGCGCTTGCCGCCATACCGGCAACAACCATAATCAAAGCGCACGAAAGCATAATACCGATAATCGTAACAATCGTACGGCTTTTATTCAACTTTAAATTTTTAACAGTAAGTTTATTCAGTATCATCAAGCCTTACGCCTCCCTTAAAATTTTGCCGTCCTGAATTGTAATAATTCTGTCGGCTTCCTTTGCAATTTCAAGATTGTGCGTAATCATAATTATTGTCTGATTAAAGTCACGGTTAGACATTTTCAAAATACTCATAATTTCTTCTGTGGATTTTGAATCAAGGTTACCTGTCGGCTCGTCAGCAAGCAGAATAGCCGGATTATTTATTAAAGCTCTTGCAATCGAGGTTCTCTGTTGCTGACCGCCCGAAAGCTCGTTTGGCAGATGATTTCTTCTTTCAAAAAGTCCGAAAGACTTTAAAATCAAATCCATTCTCTCTTTGTCGGGTCTGTTACCGTCAAGGTCACACGGAAGAGAGATATTTTCTTCCACCGTAAGAATCGGAATAAGATTATAGAACTGATAAACAATGCCAATCTGCCTGCGTCTGAAAATAGCAAGTTTATCATTATTCATATTATTTATTTCGTTTCCGTCTATATAAATTTTGCCGCTTGTCGGTCTGTCAACACCGCCGAGCAAATGCAAAAGCGTTGATTTTCCGCTGCCGCTTGCGCCTACTATAGCAACAAATTCGCCCTTGTTTACCGACAAAGAAATGTTATCAACAGCATTTACAATATTATCTCCCTCTCCGTAGGTTTTTACAAGATTTTCAACTCTGAGTATTTCCATAATAATTCCTCCAAATTTATTTTACAGGTTTATTATAAATACTCATAATGACGCTAAAGTGACTGCTAAATAATTTTTTTGTTTTTACAAAGCAATTTGCATATGCAGCTTATAGGTATGCACAAAAGCGTCCACAGCATACTGTAAAACGGGCAGATCTGTCCTTTAAAATTCAAGGTGCAGTTACTGTAATCCCAAACATTGAGCTTGCACTTTACATTTACAATAAAACCGCATATGCCCTCCATAAATGTAATAATCGCTCCGCCGATAAGGCACTTACTGCGCAGGCAAAGTTTCGGGAACTTTTTATATACTCTGAAAATAGCAAGGAAACAGCTCCCACCCGTAACCGCCATAGTCCAGTGCGTTTTTCTCCGCCACAATATTTCAAGCAAAGCATAGGCTACACCGCCTATTGAAAAAAGCATACAATCACATTTTAATCTCTTTAACAAAAAAATCACCGTTTTTATTATGTCCAAAAACGATGATTTCAATTCTGTTTATTAAATTTCCAAATTTTCTACTATGCTTTTTAATTCTTCTAACGAATATAAACAATTAATTGCCGAGAGCATAGCGTTTGTAGTGAGATATGACGGCATTCCTAAATTTTTTAAAAGTGCTTTCCTCAGCTTTTCCGAATTTTCTCTGCCCGTAAGTCCGAGCCGATATAAATCGGATTTTGTAATCTCTCCGCTTTGAGCCTGACTTTCTTCTCCTATGATTGTTGCACCGCTTTTGCGGATAGCGTCAATAATCACTTCGTCGCTCACACCCTCAACGCCGAGAAAACCCTCTTTTGAGCTATGCGCCTTTCGCTTTTCTTTTCCGTTTATCTGCGGTATGTAGCAATGCTTTATCTTGCTTTTATCAACCGCACCACGCAAAAAATTTCTTATAACAAAACCTGCGGAGTCGCTGTCTGTAAATACAAGTATTCCCTTGGTTTCTGCAATTTTGCGAATAAGCGACTGCTTTTCTTTGTCTGAAAACACTCTAAAGCCGTTGGTTTCAATAATTGTGGCATCAACAATATTTTTCAATTTTATTTTGTCATATCTGCCCTCTACTATTATTGCCTCTTTTATTTTAAGCAATTAAATTCTACCCCTCTCAGCTGTCAGCAAAAGGTTTGCGATTAATTTTTCAAAAAACATTCTGTCATTTATTGCTACGCTCTTAAACTCTGTATCAGCCTGTAAAATTATATCAAGCGACTTTCTCAGTGCCTGCGTTGATACTCGCTTTGTCGCTTTTTTTGCATTATCAAGTACAAACGCTCTGTTTTTATAATTAAACTTATTTGCAACTTCGGTTTTCGTTATTCCGCTTTCGTCTGCCACTCGTATTCTGTATGCGTCAATATACGCCTTTGTTAAAATATACAGCATATCGGCTGTTTTTTCCTGCTGATAAAACAATACATCAAGCGTATTAAACGCTTTTTGTGCATTGCCGTTAAGCACAGCGTCCGAAAGCGCAAAAATCTTTGATTCAAGTGTAACCGTCGCAAGTTTTTCTATGTCTTCGTCAGAGATTTCTTCTCCCTTTGCATATGCCGAAATTTTATCAATCTCATTTTTCAGCATATTAAGGTCACGACCACAAAGCGATATAAGGTGAGCTGCGTTTACCTGAGAAATAATCTTACCGTTTGCGTTCGCCCATTTGGCAATAAATTTAACAAGCTCGTTCTGAGTAAGTGTGTTAAATTCGCAAACTATACCGTTTTTGTCCGCATATTTTTTAAGCGCAGGCAAAACCGTTGTATTTTTTTTAGGCTTAATAGACGGCAAAGATACAATAAAAACAGTACCGTCAGGCACTGCCTTGTAAATATCGGCAAACCTTGCGTTGTCATTTGCATTAAACTCATCAAAGGCGGCATCACTCACCAAAACGCAGTTATATTCGCTCATAAACGGCACAATCTGAACAGAGGCGGCAAGCTCGTCAAAATTAATACTGTCACCGAACGAATGAAAATTAAAATCTGACGGAGTTTTGCCTGCCACCGCAGTAACAAGTTTATCGGTATATTTTCTAACATACATTTGTTCATCGCCGTAAATCAAATATATTTTAGCAAAATTTTTTTCTTTTATATGCTTGTCCATTTGTTTGTCTGTAAGTACAGCCATATTTCCTCCGTTAATTAAGTGCAAATGCCATATTATCGTCTTGTATCCAAATTATATCTGAATTTTCCTCGATACCCTCGCCGTTGCCTGTAACGATTACTTTTCCACTAAAAAGGCTTTTAATATCTTTACTGAATTTATCCGTAATAACATAATCGGCTTTTCGATATTTTTCGGGAATTTTATTAAAATCAAGTTCACCGTCAAAGAGCAAAACAGCCGTATTGTCAGTGCTTATATACTGATAAACACCGCCCTCTGCACACACTATTTCGTCTTTGGTGTTTTCATTAAGATATACTGTAAAGCTCCTGTTAAAATACTTTATATTTTCTCTGTCGCTAAACTCACCTTTACTATCATATATCAAAACATCCGATTCGTCAAATTTTCTTTGAATAATATCGGCATAAGCGGCACTGCTCTCCCTGTCGGTTGGCACAATAAGAAAGTCGAGCTTGTCGGTATCTTCCTTCACATCCGATACAGTGCTGTAAATTTTTGCAAAATCTCCGTCACAGCTTATGACCGAGCAGTTTTTGCCACGCCTTATCATAACCGTATTGCCGCCTGTTGCGTAAATGTTTAACTCGGTATTTCTCACATCAATTACTGAATATATACCAAAACCCAAAGTAAGCACACACAGCGATACAACAGCACTTTTAATGGCATAGCCTGCCCTGTTCTTTACAAAACAGCCTGCAATAACCATAACCGCAGCCAAACCGAGCCATATGTAAAAATACGGCTTACGGGCATTTACATATGAAAACGGAATACCGGAAATCGCACCCACCACAGCTAAAACAAAACGGCTCAGCCACTCGCACACAAACGCAAACGGATAAGCAATAAAGCCGATAGCTCCTATGCCGTTAAAAATCACAGTCAGCAAGGCGCAGGCTACGAGTACGCTTACAACGGGCGAAAGCACAACTGAAAGTAAAATTGAGAAAAGCGACACCTTGCCAAACAGCAATACCGAAAACGGCATTGTCCATACAGCCGCTGATACCGATACGGAAAACAGATTTACGATAAATTCAATAGGTCTTTTAAGCCTATTTAATTTTGTAAATTTACCCATTATAAATGCGGTCATACCTTGCGCCCACAAAATTATGCCGAGAGTTGCCATAAATGATAACAGCATACCCACATCGGCTACCGCAACGGGATTTGGCACTGTAAGAATTAAAGCCGCAATTCCCAGCGAATTAAGCGAATCGCCGTTGCGCATAAACATTTTTCCCGAATACACCACAGCAAGCATAATTCCTGCCCTTACCACAGAGGGTGAAAATCCGCTTACCGCCATAAATGCAAATGCACATAAAATCATTATCAACGAGCGTAATGCCCTGCTCCTGATAATTCCTTTTATACAGAAAAATACAAAACTGCATATAATTGCAAGGTGCATACCCGACACTACTATTAGAAAGCTGACGCCACAGCGTGTAAAATCGTTTTGCACATCCTGCGAGAGCGCCGACTTTTCGCCTAACAAAACAGCTCTGCACAGTGATGCGCTGTCATTTGACATAAGATTATTCAAGCTGTTTGCAAAGCTTTTCCGCAGTTTAATTGCATTGTAATACAGCGGCTTATTATCCGAGGCTTTTACAATATAAGCAAAATTCTTATCGGCAGACGCCTGCAAAAACGCACCGTCTGCTATCATTGAATTTTGCTCACACTCTTTTACAGATAAAACACAGCTTATTCTGTCAAATTCTTCAACATTTATTTCACTGATTGTTGAAAGATTTATCCTCAGCCTTTCACTTTTTTTATTTATCTGCTCGGTTTCAATCAGATATTTGTAATAATCATATTTCCTTGTCGGCTGTTCAATTACAGTTGCCGTAACATATATATCTTTGTCAGAATATTTCTCTGTAATCGGCTGTCTTACAAGCGCACTGTATCCGCCGAATATCACACTTGCAAACGCAGCGGTAATGCAAAATCCGAGTGCGGTATGCCGAATACTTTTATTCTTCAAGGTAAAAAGCGAAACAACAGCGCCGACAAAACACACAACGGCAACTACTGCCGCAATGTAAATTTGCTGAAAATAAAAAAGCGCCGCTTGCACAGAAAGATATGTAATACCAATCAATGCAAACGGTCGTTTCATAAAATTCAATCCTTAATATATTATTTAAAGAACAAAGGCAACTCCTCAAGATAAATAATATCTTTTCTGCCTCTTGCGTCACCCTCGGCAAGCACAGCCGCCTTGCCTACTATGTTTCCGCCTGCTTTTGTAACAAGCTCCTCAATAGCCTCAAGGCTTTGACCTGTTGAAATAACATCATCAACAACCAAAACTCTTTTGCCCTTAATAAAGTTTGCGTCACCCTCGCCAAGATAAAGCTTTTGCTCATTCTCGGTTGTGATTGACTTAACATTTACCTCTATCGGGTTTCTCATATACACTTTAACACCCTTGCGGGCAACAACATAATTTTTGCAGCCCTGTCTTGCCATTTCATAGCAAAGAGGAATACCTTTTGCCTCTGCCGTAACAACAACATCGTGTTCAGGGCAAATCTTTAACAGTTCTTTAGCAGATGCTTCGGTAATTTCAACATCGCCAAACATAATAAATGCCGCAATGTCAAGCTTATCACTTACAGGAAAAAGCTCAAGCTCACGCTCAAGTCCTGCAATGGTAATTTTATATGTACCCATCGTACTCACCTCTTAAGCCATATTTTCAGCAAGCTTTTTGCCGCCAAGCAAATGGAAATGCAAGTGCTTTACCGACTGACAGCCGTCTTCACCGCAGTTATTAACAATACGGTAGCCGTTCTCAAGACCGAGTGACTTTGCAATCTCAGGAATTTTTGAGAATATGTAACCGACTATCTCGCAGTTATCGGCAGTAATTTGATCTGCACAACAAATATGCTGTTTAGGAACAATAAGAGTATGAACAGGTGCTTGAGGGTTCAAATCCTTGAATGCAAGTATTTTATCGTCCTCGTAAACCTTTGTTGATGGAATAGAGCCGTCAACTATTTTACAAAAAATACAGTCAGACATAATATTCGACCTTTCAATAATATTTCTGTCACTATTTTACAACTTTTATAAAAATTCGTCAAGCATTTGTCTTTTTCTTTGCAGTAATTTTCTTTTCCTCGCCACGCATAAGTCTTTTAATGTTATCCTTATGCTTAACAATTACAAAAATACCGATAATCAGCGCCGCAACCGTTGACAAAATTACATAGCCTAAAGAATATCCGTTCGGATAATCAAAAAGGAATGTTGCAAAAAAAGTAAACGGGCCATAAAGAACAGCCGCTGTAATACTTGAAAGCGAAATAATTTTTGAACAGATAAAAACTATAAGGAAAGTGGCAATAATCGCAATAAACACTCTCCAATCCTCACTTGCTATAAGTGCCGCAGCGGTAACAACACCCTTGCCGCCTTTAAAGTGGAAATAAACAGGATACGAATGTCCTAATATTGCAAAAATACCGGCTATATACTTGCCACAGTTGCCAAACTCATTTGAAAGAATTTGGCTGTCTGCCTGAATAGTCGAAAAAATCAGCCAGCCGATTATTACCGCAACAACACATTTAAGCGCATCGCACACGATTGTAAATATAGCGGGAACTTTTCCGACCGAACGCAAAACATTGGTAAAGCCTGCGTTGCCACTGCCCATTTCACGAATGTCTTTTTTGCCGCCTGTAACAATTTTTGTAACTATAACAGCCGTATTCACACTGCCCAAAAGGTAAGCGACAACGGCGGTAATTAAAATTCTCCACCAGTTATCCGCTAAAAATGTCAAATAAAAATCCATTACTTTTCGCCACGCTCTCTGATAATAATTCTGATTGGTGTTCCCTCAAGACCGAACGCCTCTCTGATTCTGTTTTCAAGATAGCGCTGATAAGAAAAGTGGAACAGCTGGGCATTGTTGCAGAAGAAAATAAATGTAGGCGGCTTTACAGATGCCTGAGTAACATAAAAAATCTTCAATCTCTTGCCCTTATCAGACGGTGGCTGAACTCTTGTTGTTGCCTGAGCAAGCAATTCGTTGAGCATACCTGTTGTAATTCTTCGTGCCGACTGCTCCGCACAACTAACAATAAACTCAAACAGTCTGTCAATTCTCTGACCTGTTTTTGCTGAAATAAATACCTGCGGAGCATATGACATAAACGCAAAATCAGTGTCGAGCTTTTTCCTGAACTCCTGCATTGTCTTGTCGTTTTTCTCGATTGCGTCCCATTTGTTTACTGCAAGAATACAAGCCTTGCCTGCCTCGTGCGCAAGTCCGGCTACCTTTGTGTCTTGCTCTGTAACGCCTGCCTCGGCGTCAATCATAATCACACATACATCACTGCGCTCAATCGCCATCTTAGCTCTGATGATGCTGTACTTTTCAATATCGTCATAAATCTTTTTCTGACGGCGAAGTCCTGCTGTATCGGTAAAATTAAATTTACCGTACTTATTTTCTATCATTGTATCAATGGTATCTCTCGTAGTACCTGCAATGTCAGAAACTATACAGCGCTCCTCGTTTGTAATCTTATTGATAAGCGATGACTTGCCTGCATTTGGCTTACCGATAACCGCAACATTAATTATAGTGCCGTCATCCTCGCTGTCCTCTGTAAAATCAAGGTGTTCAAAAACACTGTCGAGCAAATCTCCTGTACCATGACCGTGAACAGATGAAACCTGAATAGGATCTCCGAGTCCGAGGTTGTAAAACTCATAAAATTCGGGAGTAGGTTCGCCAATACCGTCACATTTATTTACACAAAGCACAATCGGCTTGTTTGATTTCATAAGCATCTGCGCAATATCCATATCGGTTGCAACCATACCTGTTTTACCGTCTGTAACAAGGATAATTACATTTGCGGTATCAATGGCAAGCTGAGCCTGTCTGCGCATCTGCGACAAAATAATATCATCTGTTTTCGGCTCAATACCGCCTGTATCAATTATAAAAGCCTTTTTGCCGAGCCACTCAACCTCGCCGTAAATACGGTCACGGGTAACACCCGGTGTATCATCGACTATTGAAAGTCTTTGACCGATAAGTTTATTAAAAAGTGTGGATTTACCAACATTTGGTCTGCCCACAATAGCAATTACGGGTTTATTCATTCTAACATCTCCTTTACGGTAGTGACCGCCCTTACAAGCTCGTCACCATTGTTATTTACAATTCCCAAAGAAATATTTAGCTCTCGCTCAACATCTTCAACTGAAACATCATCAAGGAAAACATCGTTTTCAAATCTCAGCATTGATGACGGAATAAAGAGCTTTTCACCAAGCTCCTTGCCCTTGAGCTGAGCAATAAGATCGCCGCCTGTAACCAAACCCGACACATTAACTCCGCCACCGAAAAAGTTATTTTTAATTGCAACCACATTTATTTTTACATTTGGAAATTTAGTTGCAATAATCTTCATCATATCTCGTAAATACGGCGCAACAGCCTCGCCGCAAGCCATTGTCACCATATAATTAAGCGACTCATTATATTCGCTGTCCTCAACGGCAAACTCAATTTCTTCCTTTAAGCAGGCTATCATACCAATGCCGTCCTCAACAGCAGGAAATCCCTCGTAAAAATCAGGCTCCGGTATCGGTCTGCCCGCCTTAATATAAAATTCATCACCTGCATAAAAAATTCTTCTGCCATATTTTTTTACACATTCGTCGCCGAATTTTTCTATCAAATCTACCGTTTGTTCGGCGGTTTCCTGCGTGTACTCGGTAAGCGGATACAGACCCTCTCTGTACCTTGTAAGTCCTACGGGTACAACAGCGGTCATATTAACATCGAGCTTTTCAAGGTCTTTAAATGTTCGCAAAAGCTCCTCACCGTCATTTATTCCGGGGCAGGCTACAATCTGACAATTCAGGCTGATGCCTGCCTTTGCAAAGCTCTCAAGATGCCTTAAAGCATCGCCTGCAAAACGGTTATGCATCATTTTACAACGCAACTGAGGATTTGTTGTGTGCACCGATACATTAATAGGACTAATGTGCATCTTGATTACACGGTCGATTTCGTGCTGGCTAAGGTTGGTAAGCGTGATGTAGTTGCCAAACAAAAAAGAAAGTCGGCTGTCATCATCTTTAAAATAAAGCGATTCACGCATACCCTTAGGCAACTGGTCAATAAAGCAGAAAATACATTTGTTACGGCAGCTTTTCTGCTCATCCATAAGGTATGTTTCAAATTCAAGACCGATTTCTTCGTATTCACTCTTGTAAATTTTAACTGTTCTTACATCGCCGTTCCCATCTTGGATTTCAAGAGTAAGATCTCTGTTTACCTGATGAAAGCGATAATCAAGCACATCTTCAATTATATTTCCGTTAATAGTAAGCAGAGATTCTCCGCTTTTAATTTTTGCTCTGTCTGCGTGACTGTTAGCAGTCACACCAAATATTTTTACAGCCACGAGCTCACCTCACACTTATTTTACACAAATTTCATTAAAAAATCAATGTATCAGAGCAAAACAAAAGGGCGAACAGAATTCTGCCGCCCATAATGTTTGTACCGTAATTAGTTCTCGTTAGCTTTTACGATTACCTGTCTGCCGTTATACATACCGCAGTTGCCGCAAGCTCTGTGAGCTGCCTTGTACTCACCGCAGTTAGGGCAAATTACAAGTGTTGGAGCGTTAAGCTTCCAAACTGTTGAACGTCTTGAACTCTTTCTTGCGTGTGAAGTTTTTCTCTTTGGTACTGCCATTACAAAGACCTCCTTACAATAACATATATCAATCCATAAGTTGTTTAAGAATCTCGAGCCTTGGGTCAACCTGCTTTTTATCGCAATCACATTCACCCTCGTTAAGATTATGACCACACTGACTGCATAGTCCCTTGCAATCCTCTTTACAAAGGTTTTTCTGCGGCAGCGACAACAGCACATCAGAAATAACCGTTTCATCAAGGTCGAGTACAAAATCAGGTGTTTCAATATAGTCGTCGTTGCCGTCAGTTTCAAGAGAACGGGCAAGCTTATGAGTAAACTTGTACTTCATCTTCCTTGTAAATTCTTCTCCACATCTGTCGCAGCTGCGCACATAGTCAAAGCTGACAACCAAAGTAAGGTCAACAAGTGATGCCCTGTTTCCTGCTGTTGCGGTAATATCAAGCGGTGTTTTGAATGGAAAAACGCCGTCAATGTCAATATTGCTTATATCCAGCTGATAGCTGATTGTTTTTTCTTCGCCTTCATTTTGAAAGACACTTTTAAGTTCAAAAAGCATAATTGCACCTCTTGACCGCATAAACGCATATTAAAACGCTATTGATTATTATACAAAAGTATTTGCGCTTTGTCAACCGATATTTACGATAAATTTCTTCATAATTACGCTATTTTTTCAATTTTTTTGATAATTATTATTTATAGGAATTATAACCTAAAATCACCGACAAAACACAATATACAAGCTATATTTTCAAACCATACGGAGTATATTGAAAACAATTTAAAATGAGTTTATAGGGTTATTATTTATAGTATTATTTGCATTATCAGTAAAATAAATATACTGCAATTAAGTAATGTATTTTCTTAATCAAAATGGGCTGACCAAAAGGCCAGCCCAAAGAAATCTAATTATTGCTAATTAAGATTAAAGGATCTCTCTCTTGCGAATAACGAACATAACGCCGGTAGCAGAAACAAGGAGAGTAAGGATTACAACTGCGAGTGTAGCGTCACCAGTCTTAACTGTGCCGTTATCGTTGTTAGTTGTGTTACCCTTATTAGCTGTATCAGCTGTGCCAGGCTTAACTGTTGAACCTGTTGCTGATGTAGCGCCTGTTGCAGGAGCAACTGTTGTACCAGGTGTTGTTACAGGAGCAGCTGTTGTACCAGGTGTTGTTACAGGAGCTGTTGTTACAGGAGCTGTTGTTGCCGGAGCTGTTGTTGCCGGAGCTGTTGTTGCTGGAGCTGTTGTTACAGGAGCAGCTGTTGTTTCCGGAGCTGTTGGCTCAACATATGTTGACTCTGTAAGAGTTGTGTTTGTGAATGTAAGTGGAGCTGGATCCTTAATTGTGAAGTCAACTACAAATGAGTTCATAGAATTAGGATCAAGGCTCATTTTGTCAGGATCAAGTGCGCCTGTTGTAAGAACTCTTACATTGAGGTTGATTGTTGTTTCAACATTCTCAGGCTCGCCGATTACATCGAATGTAACCTGTACGAAAGGCTTTGTTGAATCAATCGGATAAAGTGAAAGGCTAGAAGCGTTAGAATTTATCTTACCTGGGAGCTTTGTATTGAATACATCGCCGCCTGCTGGTGTGATCTGAGGCATAATGTTGAGCTTTCTGCCTGATGAATCAAGGTTGTTAGCGTTCTTGTACTCAAGAACAGTGTTATCAAATGTTAAGTACCACTCAAGGTTTACAAGATCTCTGTCTGTACCGAGGTAGTAAGTAACTGTAACCTGCTTTGTTGAGTTATCATACACAGCCTTAGCCTCTGGGAATACGTTTGATGTAGCGTAAACTGTAAGAGCAGGCTTTGAAACAGGAGCAGGAGCTGTTGTAGCCTCTGTTGTTGTTTCAGGAGCAACTGTTGTCTCAGGAGCAACTGTTGTTTCAGGAACTGTTGGCTTAGGATTATTCTTATCTTCAAGTGCCTTTTCAAATGACATATACTCTGTGTTGTAAACAGCGCCGTCACCCTTTACAGGTGTGTAACCATATTCGCCGTTACCATAGTAGTAGTACCACTGACCGCGGCATGTAAGCTTCTGGTTGAGTGGGTTCTCTTCGATTCTGTTTTCATCAATAACATAAATCATGTTATTGAAATTTCTGATACCTTCCGGATAAAGCTCGTTACTAGCATCGTCTTCATCAGTTTTAGGCCAGTAACCCCAAGCATCTTCACCATCATCGTCTACACATGTAACATCTGATGTCTGTGCACCCTTTGTGTACTGAGGAGCCTCTGGGTCTGCACCGCCGTCAACATAGTTGTTGAAGACTAGCTTAGGAACATCCGTTGGAACATCAATACAGAAAATGTTTTCGTTCTCAGTTTCTTTAACCTTATACATATCCTGCCATGTTTCGCAAAGATCTGTACCTTCCCACCAGTATGCACCTGCTGTTGTTGTGAACTCATTTTCCCATCTCTGTGGCATATAGAAATAATATCTATATGTTTCAGTTCCCTCTGAAGGAACATAGTTACCATCGCTGTCTGTGTCAGCTGAAACGCTAACTGCTGCAACTGCTACCATTGAAGCAGAAAGAGCCATAGCCAACATAAGACTAATGATCTTCTTGGACATTAGAAATTTCCTCCTATAAAAATATGTTTCCGATATACTCGGTATGACAATTATATAATAATTTGCTCAAAAAATCAAGGCTTTTTAGAAAAAAGAGGTCGATTAAGGGGTGTAATAATTAACAAAATTTGGTTACATTTTTTAAATATTTTTTAAACATTTTTTAAACTAATGATAATTATATAAACCAAATCGTCACATTACGGCATATCATTGTCAATATTATCACTATCAGTATTTACCTCATTTTTCTTGTTTTCTTTATTTCTGAAATACATTACTCCTGCAATAGCCGCCGCAAGCAGAACGCAGCCGCAAACGATTACAATTGTTGTAACCGATGAGCCCGAATCGTTTTGAGTAACATCTGTGTACTGATTGTCATTTTGATTATTTTGCGGAACCATAGTAGTTTTTTCTCCTATTACCGCCTTGTGGTCGCTCTTCTCATTTGTATTATCGTCGCCCTTGCCGTCAAGGTAATTTGTGAAATTGCCTTGGTAGTGATTGATATATTTCTCTGAATCCTCAACAACAGGAATTTGGTCGGACACAATAGTTTTTTCATTATAAACTATATCATAGGTTATAGTATAGGCAGAAAGAGTTACCATATTGCTGTCATACATTTCCTTGATAAAATATCTTACATTAGTATTGCCGGCTTTTTTAACTTTAAAATTCATTGATACGAGTTGAGATCTTGATGAAAAGTCAGCATAATTATTTATATCAGAAAAATTAAAAGTCATATATCCGTCAAGGTTTCCGTTGTAAATTACGCCGTTGAGAGTTTCAAAGCTAATTGATGATGTATCAATTTCAAGGTAATCTGTATCATAAAAAACATATGCCTGCATACCCATTATTCCGCTCTGTGCATCTGAAATGAACATAGAGTATGTAAAAGTATCGCCGACCGCAACATTAGCCGAATCATTAATTGTGACTTCATTGGCAGCATTTGCGCTCATAGTTGCGGCAACAATCATGAGCATTGCAGAGCAGTAAGCAATAGCAGTTTTAAATTTTTTCAACATAAAATCAAATCCTTAATCATAGTATTTCTATTATATAATATTATTAACAAAATTTCAATGAACTAATACATTTTTTAATCTGAATTTTATGTGATTTTTTCTTATTAATTTGCAAAATTTTAATTTTAGACTTTATTTTTAAAGGCTCTATACAAATATTGGAGTAAGTAAGAGCCTACAAAATAAAATTAAGAAATTTTCAAAAAAGCAGAGCATATTTTTCTAAAATCCGTTAAAATGGAATTGTCGAGAAACATGAACGGAGGGATAAATATGCTCTACAAACATTTTACAGAAAAACTCACAGGATTGCAAAGATGTTGATAGACAAATTTGTTTGTGTGTGCTATCATAATTGTTAAACGAGCTATTGATAAATTAGATTTTTAAGGAGAAAGCGTAATATGATATTTTTTGAAAAGCCGATATATAAATATCAGAATATGCCTTTTATATTAGATGAATTTACAGACTGTACGCCCGATGATGAGAAATGCCTGATTGATATTGAAGCCTATGGAAATATAGATGGGCAAATGAAGTATTGTTATTCAAGTTTTTCACTAAAAAAGCCGGAAATGTATGAAAACGGGGACTTTGAAAGTATGCTGAATTTACTGCGTGCGTCTGAAAACAAAACCGTATTAGTTAAATTGAAATACAAAAAGGGCATTCTTAAGGATTTTCGCTTAATGTCGGAAAGTCTGGCTAAAGCATATAATGATGAAAGATTTTTGCAGCTTGAATTAACCGGATGGGGATTAAATGAAAAAAGCTGTAAAACAATCTGAACATCATAATTTTCCGAACAAGACGAACGAAACAAAAATAGATTTTACTAAATGTTGGAGTAACATTAATAAATAATGATTTAGCGCATAAAGTTTAGTTCAATAAATTTAAAATTTATGTCGACCCTTTTTAAAGGGTTGCGTATGTGGCTGATTTGCCCTTGAAAAGCGGCAAATTAGTAGTTGCAGTAGTGTGTCTTTTCCTTTTGTTGCTATCGTAAATTTAGCGACTTTCGCATTTGCGTTCAAACCGCCAAACGGCAAGCCGTTTGGCTATTAAAATTTGCTATAATTTAAAGCATTTGTGGGCGTTGCCCACACCCACAACCTTTGAAAAGGTTGACCAAACTTTTAATATCGTGGCGGAGAGTTTTTCTTTTGCTTTACTCTGTCACCCGACCGATAATCTATTAAAACACAATTTACCTCAGCCTTTGGAATATACCATATTCCAAACATCTCCATAAACCACTTTAAGCCAAAAGTAAAAGCACTTGTATAAAACAAGTGCTTTATTGGAGCGGATGACGGGGCTCGA
>UMJX01027575.1_pt1 | contig 23131 bp, 13 predicted proteins | sample 1966131 | NCBI WGS metagenome assembly UMJX01 (sample SAMEA4836162, study PRJEB28245) | human gut metagenome | biome: gut microbiome; material: fecal sample | place: Denmark | collected 2008 | reverse complement strand
TCTAATTGAACCATTGGTCTTAATTCTGGTGGAATAACTGGTACAACATGCATTATCATCCATTCAGGTTTGTTTTCAGATAGTCTGAATGATTCAACTGTATCTAATCTTTTGATTATTTTAGCCTTTTTTTGTTCACTTGCTTTTGCAAGTTCTTTTTTCAAACTTTCAGATAATTTGTCTAAATCAACTTCTTTTAACAATTTATGTATTGCTTCAGCTCCCATTTCAGCTTTAAATGAATCTTTACCATATTTTTCAACAGCTTCGTGATATTCCTTTTCATTTAAAACTTGAGCTTTCATTAATCCTGTATCACCTTTGTCTGTAACAATATATGATGCAAAATATATAACTTTTTCTAAGTTACGTGGAGAAACATCTAATATTAAAGCTATTCTACTTGGAATTCCTTTGAAATACCAAATATGAGCTACTGGAGCTGCAAGCTCTATATGTCCCATTCTTTCTCTTCTTACTTTAGATTTTGTAACTTCAACACCACATCTATCACAAACTATTCCTTTATATCTAACTCTTTTATATTTACCACAATGACATTCCCAGTCCTTTGTTGGACCAAATATTCTTTCACAGAATAATCCATCTTTTTCTGGTTTTAATGTTCTATAGTTTATTGTTTCAGGTTTTTTTACTTCACCTTTAGACCATTCTCTTATTTTCTCGTCTGATGCTAATCCTATTTTAATTTTATCAAATATTTCTAATTCATCCATGAAAACTCACCCCCTTATATATTATCTTCTTCATTATAGATATTATCTTCAGCTAAGTCATTATCAAAAATCATTAAATCATCAGCATCATCATCTAAAGATTCAAAAATGCTATCTTCATTTAATTCCTCATCAGCCTCTATATAACTATCTTCTAATTCAGATTCATCTACAACTTCTTCCTCATCTAAATTTTTATCTTTATCTAAGTTGAAGTCTATTCCATCTTCAATATGCTCTTTTAATTCTAATTCAACATTATCACTAGAATATAGACGTAAATCTAAACCTAATGATTGAAGTTCTTTTATAAGAACTTTAAAGCTTTCTGGAATTCCTGGTTCTGGAACATTTTCACCTTTTACAATAGCTTCATATGTTTTTACTCTTCCTATAACATCATCAGATTTTACTGTTAACATTTCTTGTAGTGTATAAGCAGCACCATAAGCTTCTAGTGCCCAAACTTCCATTTCACCAAAACGTTGTCCACCAAATTGTGCTTTACCTCCTAAAGGTTGTTGTGTTACAAGTGAGTATGGTCCAGTTGAACGAGCATGTATTTTGTCATCTACTAAGTGGTGAAGTTTTAACATGTACATTACACCAACTGTAACTGGATTATTAAATGCATCACCTGTTCTTCCATCATATAGAACAGTTTTTCCATCTCTTCTTAAACCAGCTTCTTCTAATAATTCTTCTATTTCATAAGATTTAGCACCATCAAATACTGGTGTTGCAACTTTCCATCCTAATGCTCTTGCTGCCATTCCTAAGTGAACCTCTAAAACTTGACCTAAGTTCATACGTGAAGGAACACCAAGTGGGTTAAGTACTATATCAACTGGTGTACCATCTGGCATAAATGGCATATCTTCTTCTGGTAATATTCTTGAAATAACACCTTTGTTACCATGACGTCCAGCCATCTTATCTCCAACTGATATTTTTCTTTTTGTTGCTATATAACATCTGATTACTTGATTTACACCAGGTCCTAATTCATCTGAATTTTCTCTAGTGAATATTTTTACATCTACTATTGTTCCTGCTTCACCATGTGGTACACGAAGTGATGTATCTCTTACTTCTCTGGCTTTTTCTCCGAATATGGCACGTAATAGTCTTTCTTCAGCTGTTAATTCTGTTTCACCTTTTGGTGTAACTTTACCAACTAATATATCTCCAGGTCTTACTTCTGCACCAATTCTAATTATACCGTCTTCATCTAAGTCTTTTAGGCTATCATCACCAACATTTGGTATATCACGAGTTATTTCTTCTGGTCCTAGTTTTGTATCACGGCATTCGCAATCGTATTCTTCAATATGTATTGATGTATATACATCTTCTTTAACTAATCTTTCACTGATTAATACAGCATCTTCATAGTTGTAACCCTCCCATGTTGTAAACGCTATTAAAACATTTTTACCAAGAGCCATTTCTCCATTTTTTGTAGAAGGTCCATCTGCTAAAAGTTCACCCTCTTTAACTCTTTCTCCTCTAGTTACAACTGGTCTTTGGTTTATACAAGTACCACCATTCGTTCTTTTAAATTTACGTAATTTATATGTATCCAAACTTCCTTCTTTAGTTCTAATTTGAATTTCATCTCCTGTTACTTTTTCAACTATACCTGAACGTTTTGCTGTAACAGTAATTCCAGAATCTTTTGCAGCTTTATATTCAATACCTGTTCCTACTATAGGTTGTTCAGGCATTAATAATGGAACTGCTTGACGTTGCATGTTTGAACCCATTAGTGAACGCTTAACATCATCATGCTCTAGGAAAGGAATCATAGCTGCAGCAACTGAAACTAATTGTTTAGGTGATACATCAACATAATCAACTAATTCTTTGTCAACTTCAGTTATATCATCATTATATCTAACTCTTACTCTAGAATTTACAAATCTTCCTTCTTCATCTAAAGGTTCTGATGCCATTGCTATAATATATTTATCTTCAACATCCGCTGTCATATATTCAATAATATCTGTTACTTTTCCTGTTTCTTTATCAACTTTTTTATATGGTGTTTCAATAAATCCATATTCATTTATAATTGCAAAACATGAAAGTGCTGATATAAGACCAATGTTTGGTCCTTCTGGAGATTCTACTGGACATAATCTTCCATAATGTGTATGGTGAATATCTCTAACCTCGAATCCTGCTCTTTCACGAGTTAAACCACCAGGTCCTAATGCTGAAATTCTTCTTTTATGTGTTAATTCTGAAAGTGGGTTTGTTTGGTCCATAAATTGTGATAATTGTGAACTTCCAAAGAATTCTCTAATTGAAGAAGTTATTGGTTTTGTATTAATTAATGTTTGTGGTGTTACTACATCTAAATCTTGTGTAGTCATTCTTTCACGAACCGCTCTTTCAAGTCTTGTTAAACCAATTCTAAATTGGTTTTGTAATAATTCACCAACACATCTAATACGTCTGTTACCTAAATGGTCAATATCATCTACATCACCTATTCCATGATCTAAATTGATTAAATAACTAATTGAAGCTATAATATCTTCATTTGTTATATGTTTTGGAACTAATTCATCATATCTTTCTTTTAGAACTTTTACTAAATCTTTTTCCTCTGTAGTTTCTAAAATAGATTTTAAAACTTCATAATTAACATCTTCTTTAAAATGTAGCTTACTGATATCCACATTTGTTACAAATTTGTGGATATTTACTGTTCCATTTCCTATAACTCTAACTTTTTTATCATCAACTTTTACATCAACAATATTAATTCCTGTATCTTGTATTTCTCTAGCAACTTCTTCAGAAATAACTGCATCTTTTTCAACTAAAACTTCTCCTGTTGATGGATCTATAATATCTGAAAATGCAACTTTTCCTGTAATTCTAGTTGCTAAACTTAATTTTTGATTAAACTTAAATCTACCAACTTTAGCTAAATCATATCTTCTTGGATCAAAGAATAATCCATTAAATAAGTTTCTTGCAGCATCAACTGTTGGAAGTTCACCTGGTCTTAATTTTTTGTAAATTTCAATTATAGCTTCTTCTGAAGTTTTTATTGGGTCTTTAGCTATTGTAGCCATAATCTTTTCATCTTCACCAAATAATTCCATAATTTGTTGGTCTGTTTCTATACCAATTGTTCTTAATAAGCATGTTACAGGTAATTTTCTTGTTCTATCTACCCTAACATTTATAATGTCATTTGAATCTGTTTCATATTCAATCCATGCACCACGAATTGGCATTACAGTTGATGTATATATACGTTTTCCTGTTTTATCAAATTCCTTTGCATAGTAACATCCTGGTGAACGAACTAACTGACTTACTACAACCCTTTCAGCACCATTGATTACAAATGTTCCACTTTCTGTCATTAATGGGAAATCACCTAAATAGATTTCTTGCTCTTTTATTTCCCCTGTTTCTCTATTAATAAGTCTTACTTTAACATGTAATCTTGTTGAATATGTAGTATCTCTTTCTTTAGCTTCTTCTACTGTGTATTTTGTTTTTTCCTCCATGTAATAATCGAAAAATTCAAGAACTAAATTTCCAGAATAATCAACAATAGGTGAAATATCTTTTAATACTTCTCCTAAACCTTCTTCGATGAACCAATCGTATGAATCTTTTTGTACTTGGATAAGATTTGGAATTTCTATTGAATCACCGATTTTTGCAAAAGTTTTACGCACGCATTTCTCATGTTTAACATCTTTTACCAATTTAAAATCACCCCTAAAAAAAATTAAGCAGAAAAAAATATATATTTGATTTAAAAAAGTCCTTCTTGATTATAAAAAAATTTAACTACAATTTTCAAGAATTTTCTGCCCCTTAAACTCCTTAAAATGTACATTTTTTTACAACAATTCCTCTTTTTTAAATTAACATAACGAACTTATAAAAAGCGACAAAAAGGCATGTTGGCAATATTCAGTTTTTTGCCAACATCCTTTTAGAATTAAATTTATTTTTTCTCTAGTTTCGAACTATTTTTATTAATCTTTACCACCCTTTTTTAATTGATTTTTTCAAAGTTGTAAAAAATTAATATAATTTTTTTTATTATACTATATTTTTTGAGGGCTTGTCAATTGTTTTGGACAAAAAATTTTCAAAAATCAGGCACGCACAGAAACTCATACTCCCAAAAGAAAATCCTACTCTTTCCCCCAAAAAAATCCCCCCACTCAAAGAAAGATTACCTCCATTCAAAGAAATATTACCTCCATTCGAAGAAACATTCCCCCACTCGGAGAAAGAAATTTTTACTTTTGAAAAAATAAACCTCCGACCTGAGCCCCAAAACATTTAACCCCAGTCACTATCGTAACAAGTCCACTAAACAAAGTACGCACTCCACCGCGTTTGAAGGAGTTTATTTTTTCAAAAGTAACAAATTTTTTCTCTCGGTGCCACCCTCACCAAATTTTTCAAAAACCAGTTGCTTTTTCCAATATTTATTATATAATATACTAAAAATTAAACAACTGAAAAAACAATAAAAGGTGATTTTATGGAAGCAAAAAAATATGAATTAACAACCCCACAAAAAAGTATTTATCTATTAGAAAAATTTTATTCTAGCACAAATTTAAACAACATTTGTGGCACATCAATCGTGCACTCAAAACTCGATTTTGATACTCTAAAAAAAGCTATAAACATAGTTATTCAAAACAATAATAGCTTTAACCTTCACTTTGTCCTAGAAAATAACACAGTAAAACAATACTTAACAAATTACACTTACATAGATGTAGAAATAGTAGACATACCTGATGAATCACACATACAAGATATAGAAAACGCCGTCCTAAAAAAGAAATTTGACATTTTTTCATCAGAAAACTTATACGAATTTAAAATATTCAGATTACCAAATAATAATGGTGGTTTTTTATTAAACATACACCATTTATTAGCCGACTCTTGGACATTAGGCTTAACATGTAAAAACATAATTACTGCATACAATAACCTACTTGGCATAGAAGGAAATACTGTTAATTCATCTTCATACATAGATTTTTGTATCAAAGAACAAGAATATATTAATAGTGAAAAATTTGAAAAAGATAAATCTTATTGGAATTCAGTTTTCGAAACAATACCTGAAATTGCAAGTATTCCAAGTAAAAATAAAAACACAAATTCTTCAACTTCTTGTTCAGCCAATAGAAGCAGTTTCACTTTAGAAAATAACCTAGTAGATAATATAAATAAATTTTGTAAAAAATATAAAATTTCTACATTTAATTTTTTAACAGCCATATATTCCTTGTACATCAGCCGTGTTACAGGTTTAAACGATTTTGTAATTGGAACCCCTATTTTAAACAGAACCAACTTTGTTGAAAAAAACACAACAGGTATGTTTATAAACACTGTTCCTTTGCGAATTTCTTTGACTAATATACATACCTTTCAAGAATTAATATCAGATATTTCTGTAAAAAGTTTAGCAATGCTTAGACACCAAAAATACGCTTATGAATTTATTTTAGATGATTTAAGAAAGGTAAATCCACATTTGCCTAATTTATACAACATTTTACTATCATATCAAATTACAAAAGCAAATACAGATGGTGTAGATTACACCACAAGATGGGCTTTTAATAATAATTCTGCTGATGAATTACAAATTCACATTTCAGATTTAAACAATGTTGGAAGCCTAAAAATTTCTTATGACTATAAAACAGAAAAATTTTGTACAGATGAAATTGTACAAATTCATAACCGTATCTTACATATAATAAATCAGGTTCTTTCTAATGTTTCCAAAGAATGTGAGAGCAACAAAATTGAAGACATAAAACTTGAAAATATAGAAATTGTAACTCCTGATGAAAAACATAAAATATTAGAATCTTTTAATAACACTTATTATAAATACGATTCTAACAAAACTATTTATAAATTATTTGAGAAACAAGTTTTAAAAACACCTAATAATACTGCAGTTGTTTTTGAAGATTCTAGTTTAACTTATTTAGAATTGAACAATAAATCTAATCAACTTGCTAATTATTTATTAAATTGTAATGTAAAACCTGGCAGTGTTATCGGAGTATTAATGAATAGGTCTTTAGAACTTGTAATTAGTCTTCTTGCAATTTTAAAAACTGGATGTACATATTTACCAATAGACCCCGACTATCCTGATGATAGAATAAATTATATGCTTGAAGATAGCAAAACTTCTGTTGTTCTAACAAATTCAAATACTTCTAATATTTTGGATAGTAATAACTGTAAAGCTATAAATGTCATTTCTATTTTAAATAAATTAAATAATGGTGAAATTTTAACAAATATAAATAATAACATTTCATTGTTCCCTGATACTGACAATTTACAAATTTCAATTCCAACTTCACAAGTAATGTATTTAATTTACACCTCTGGTTCAACTGGTAAACCAAAAGGTGTAATGGTAACACATAAAAATGTTCATAATTTTATATTAGGAATGAAAAATAAAATAGATTTCAATGAAAATAAAACCATGGTTTCTTTAACAACAATTTGTTTTGATATTTTCGGACTAGAAATTTGGTGCTCTTTAACTAGTGGTATGAAACTAGTAATTGCCAATGAATTTGAGCAAAATAATGCTGATTTACTAAGCGATTTGTGTTTAAAAAACAATGTAAACATAATTCAAACAACACCTTCTAGATTTAATATGTTATTAAATAACAATGGTTCTAAAGAATTTCTTAAAACTATTACAGATATTCTTGTTGGAGGTGAAAGTGTTCCAATCACTTTACTGCAACATTTTAAAGCTTTAACAAATGCACAAATTTACAATATGTATGGACCAACTGAAACTACAATATGGTCTACTGTAAAAAATATTACAAATGATTCAATTATTTCAATTGGTACACCTATATTAAATACACAATGCTATATTTTAGATGATTCATTAAATTTATTACCACCTTATACTCCTGGTAATTTATATATTGGTGGTGATAGTGTTTCAAAAGGATATTTAAATAGACCTGATTTAACTGCTCAAAAATTTATAAAATCCCCTTTTGATGAAAATAATACTATTTACAACACAAACGACTTAGCTTATTTCACTAATTCAGGTGATATTATGCATTTAGGTAGAACAGATTTCCAAGTTAAATATAAAGGCTATAGAATTGAGCTTGGTGAAATAGAAAATGTTATTTCTAAATTTGACAATATTTTATCTTGTGCCGTAATTTTTAGAAATAACAATTTATATGCATTTTATACTACAAAGGAAAATGCGACCATTTCTGTTAATGACCTAAAACATTACATATTGAGCAATTTGCCATCATATATGATGCCTTCTGCATTTTATAAACTAGATAAAATGCCTTTTACAAATAACGGAAAAATCAATAGAAATTCACTACAAATACCTGAAATTACTGAAAATAAAATTAAATTATTACCTAAAAATGAAATGGAGCAAAAAATTTTTGATCTTGTTTCAAAAATTTCTAACAATACAGATTTCAGTATGGATGATGACTTTTTTGCAATTGGTTTAGATTCAATTAATATTATATCTTTAGCATTAGAAATATCTAACTTATTTAATATTACTATTACCTCTAAAGAAATTATTAATTGTGCATCTTTACTAAACTTAGTAGAAATTATAGAAAATAAATCTTTTGCTAATATTGAAGCCGAAAATAATACTACTAATTACAAAATTACTAAATGTGAAAAAATGGATTTTTATGATTTATCATCAGCCCAAAAACGTATTTATTATGCAACAAGTATGTCTAATAATCCATTAGTATATAACATTTCTGGAGGATTATTAATAAATAAAATTTTAGACGCAAATAAGGTTATTAGCATTTTTAATAATTTAGTACAAATTCATAGTTCTTTTAGAACTTGTTTTAAAATTGTTAATGGTACTCCAAAGCAATTCGTACTAGATGAAATTACTTTAGATATTCCTGTAATAACAACTCCAAATGACTATAATTATAAAGATATTCAATTATTAGTTGATAATTTTGCTAAACCTTTTAGCCTTGAAAGTGCACCTTTATTGCGAATTGAATTGCATTTTATAAATAATTCAAAAACTTTAATACTAATAGACTCACACCATATAATTTTAGATGGTACTTCACTAAACATATTAATTTCTGAATTTTGTAAATTATATAATAATATGCAATTAGATGAAGAAAAAATTAGTTATATAGATTATTCAGTTTTTGAAAATAATTATATACATAGTACTAGTATAGAAAAACTTCAAAACTATTGGAATAATACATTTAAAAATAAAGAAATTCCTGTTATAAACCTACCTTATGATTATCCAATTGTTTCTAATATTAAAACATTTAATGGAAATAAAATTAGTACAAATATTTCTAAAGAAACTTTTGATAAGATTGAAACTATTGCAAAACAATTCAATGTTTCTCCATATGTTTTATGCCTAAGTGCATTTTATGTTCTTTTACATAAATATACTGGGCAAGAGGATATTATTATTGGAAGTCCTACTGCTGGAAGAGATTTTGAAGAAACTGAAAAACTAATTGGAATGTTTGTAAATAATATTCCTTTATATGCCAATGTAAATTCTAATATGAATTTTAAAGATTTTATATTAACATTGAAAAATACAGTTTTAGAAAGCTTGAAAAATCAACCATATCCATATGATATGTTAGTTAAAAATTTAAACTTGCCATCAAATACATCAATATTTGATGTAATGTTTATATATCAAAATGAAAATAATAATTTACCTAATATTGAGGATAGTAATTTAAATGTTTTATACGCAAATACTAAAACATCTAAATTTAATTTATCATTAGAAATAATCCCTAATGAATATTGTATAAATTTAGAATATAATACAGATTTGTTTAAAGAATCTACTATTAATCGTATTTTAGAAAATTACATTATTACTCTAAATAGTATTTTAAATTCATCTGTTTCTAAAATTTCTAATATTGATGTTTTATCTAATGATGAAAAAAATAAAGTTTTATTTGATTTTAACAATACAAATATGGATTATGATAAAAATACAACTATTGCAAAACTGTTTGAAAACCAAGTAATTAAAACACCTAATAAAATTGCTATTACATTTGAAAATACAAGTTTAACATATAATGAACTAAATGAAAAAGCAAACCAATTAGCACATTTTATTAGAAATAAAAATATTACAAGAAATGATGTTATAGGAATAATGACAACACGCTCTTTGGAGCTTATTATAAGCATTTTAGCAGCTTTTAAATGCGGATGTTGCTATATTCCTATAGACCCAAATTTTCCTGATGAAAGAATTTCATACATGCTTGAAAATAGTAATTCTAAAATATTGTTAACTTCGAAATCAACTTTTAACAAACTTGATTTTTCTTCTAAATTGTTAATAAATTTAGAAGATGAAAATATATTTTCAGGAAACAGTTTTAATTTAAATAATATTAATTTACCAGATGATAACTCATATATTATATATACTTCTGGTTCTACTGGTAAACCAAAAGGAGTTGTATTAAAACAAAAATCATTAACTAATTTAGCTTGTTATTTAAATTCAACATTAGAATTTTTTAAACAACCTGAAGACACTGTAATGGCATCTATTACAACATCTAGTTTTGACATATTTTTATTTGAAACTATTATGTGTTTACAAGCTGGAGTTTCTATTGTAATTGCTAATGAAGATGAACAAAGAATTCCAAGTAAACTAAATGCATTAATTTCTAGAAACAATGTTACAGCTATTCAAATGACACCTTCTAGAATGCAATTTTTTATAGATAATATAAATGATATTCCAAAATTATCAAATTTAAAATATGTAATATTAGCAGGTGAACCACTAACAGAAAATTTAAAAAATTCACTACTAAATATTGGAATTAAAAAAGTATATAATGGATATGGACCTTCTGAAACAACTGTATTTTCGACATTTACAGATGTTACAAACCATAAGGTTGTTACTATTGGTAAAGGTATTGCAAATACACAATTATATATTTTAAACACTGATTTAGAACCTTGCCCTATTGGTGTTGCAGGTGAATTATATATTTCAGGTGATGGTGTTGGTAATGGATATTTAAACAACCCAGATTTAACAAATGCTTGTTATATTAAAAATCCTTTTATACCAAATACATTAATGTATAAAGTAGGAGATTTGTGCAAATTCTTAGAAAATGGAGAAGTTCTTTGTTTAGGTAGAGTTGATAATCAAATAAAAGTAAGAGGTTTGCGTATAGAATTAGGAGAAATAGAAAATAAAATTTTGAGTTTTCCTTTTATAAAAAAATGTGTTGTTGTAAAACAAGTTTTAAATAATAGGGAATTTATTTCAGCATATTATATTGCAACAAAACGAATTAAAAAATCAGAGTTACGTGCACACTTATCTAAAACGCTTCCAAATTACATGATTCCTAGTTACTTTACTGCTTTAGATAGTTTTCCACAAACTCCTAATGGAAAAATAGACAAAAAGTCTTTGCCTATTCCCAAAATTAATAAAAATGAAATGAAAGAGTATATTGCTCCTAAAACTGAGTTAGAAATAAAACTAGTTGATATTTTTGAAAAAATATTATCAATTTCACCAATAGGAATAACAGATAATTTCTTTGAACTTGGTGGAGATTCAATTTTAGCAATGAGTTTAAACATTGAATTATTAAAAATTACAGATAAAATTACATATGCTGATATTTTCAATAATCCAACTGTTTCTGATTTAGTTAATTTTATAAACACACAACAAAAAAATGAAGCAATTGTATTAGATATAGATAATAAAGAATACACAAATATATTGAATAAATCTACAATATTACCAGATAATTTTTCTGATAATAATAAGCCTTTAGAATATTTACCGACTTCAAAATGTGAAGAAAAATTAAACTTATTGCTTACAGGATCTACTGGTTTCTTAGGCATACATATATTGGATTCATATTTAAAAAATACTACCGGAAAAGTTTATTGTATAATAAGAGATGAACCAGGAATATCAGCAGAAACAAAATTACTAAATAAACTACATTACTACTTTGATGAGACTTATGATAATTTAATAAATGACAGAATTTTTGTAATTCATGGCGATATATGTGAACCTAATTTAGGTGTTAATGAAAAAGAATATACTATGTTAAAAAACGAAATTAACTTAGTAATAAATAGTGCTGCTAAAGTTTCTCACTTTGGGAAATATGAAAGTTTTTATAAAGTTAATGTTCAAGGTGTGCAAAATTTATTGAGTTTTTGTAATAGTACTAATTTAATTAATACATCTAACTCTAATAATACAAATAATTCTGTTAACACACATGATTTTGATAGTGCAAATAATATTGATAGTACAAATAATCTTAATAATACAAATAGCTCTTATAATAAATACACAAAAAAGAGATTCTATCAAATCTCAACTCTAAGTATTTCTGGAAACTCATTTGTAGACTCTTATTCAACTGAACAAAATTTCATTGAAAACAGAATTTTCAATGAAAGCAGTTTTAATATTGGACAAACAATAAATAATGTTTATGTTCAAACTAAATATGAGGCAGAAAAACTAGTTCTAGATTCAATTTTAGCAGGTTCTAATTCATACATAATTAGAGTTGGTAATTTAATGCCGAGATTTAGTGATGGAATTTTCCAAGAAAACACTTCAGAAAATGCTTATTTAAACAGATTATCAGCATTTATAAAATTAGGACATATTCCTAAAAACATTATGAATTCATATTTAGAATTTACACCTATAGATTTTTGTGCAGATGCTATTATAAAATTATTGCAACATCCAAATGAAAATAATAGAATATTCCATTTATTTAATCATAACCATGTTTATTTAAATGAATTACTAAAAATTCTAAACAATTTGAATTATAATATTGATATTATAGAAACTTCAAAATTTAAAGATATCATTAGAGATATGCTTAATGATGAATCTAAAAGGCACATCATTTCTGAACTTTCAAATGATTTTGAAAAAGATTTAAATTTAAATTATGAAAGTAATATCAAAATAAATTCTGATTTTACAATTAATTATCTAAAACATTTACATTTTGAATGGCCAGTAATTACTGCCAACTATATTAATTATATTTTAAAAATTATAAATAGAAAGTAGGTAATACACAAATGAATATGTTACAAAATTTATTATTATTAATTGTACCTTGTTTAATAGTATCAATACTAATATTCTTTATATCAAAATCAAAAAAACATTCACAATTAAAAGCTGTTTTTAAATCAATTTTATTTTTACTTTTCTTTTGGTTTATTGAATTAATTCTGCAATTACTTTGTTCAGAGAGATTCAACATAGACCCATTGATATTTGAATGTTTTATATATATTTCGGCATGTTTTGTACCAGTTTTAATTTTGTTTTTATCATTAATTTTTGTAAAAACTAAAATTAATTTTACTAAAAAATATTTATTATTTTTCATAATACCAATAATTTCATTATTGGTATTATGGACAAATAATTTCCACCACTTATTCTATATAAAATATTCAACAAATTTTAGAGAGACTGTATTCGGAAGCTATTTCTATATACACTCTGTTTACTCATATGGTTGTGTAATATTTGGAATTATATATATGTTAGTATACAGTATTAAAAACTCAGGAATTTTTTCGAAACAATCTTTACTATTTGTTACTGGTACAGCGTTTTGCTTACTTACAAATATAATTTCAACATTTGGAATTTTAAATTTATCAATATACTCAACACCTATTTCATTTACAATTGGAATATTATTTTATGCAATTGCTATATTTAAATTTAACTTTTTAAATGTCACACCAATCGCATTACAAAAAATTGTTGATAGAATGTCTGATGGATATTTAGTTTTAGATGACAATAATATGATTATAGATTTTAATAAAACTTTTTTAAACACTTTTAATGTTTCAGCAGAAAAAATATTGAATACTAGTATCAGTTCATTACCTAAAATTGTTGGAATTACATATTCTGAAAAAAAATTCAACACACTTTTGGAAAAAGCAAAGAAAACTGGTCATACTGCACGTATAGAAAAGCACTTTAAAGAAATTGATAAATATTTTTCTATAGAAATTAGTACATTAACTTCAGACCACTCTTACCTAGGCTGCTTGGTTTTATTAAAAGATATCACTCAACATGTTTTAGATATGAACACCTTAAAAAACAACCAAGAAATCCTTATGGAGCAAGAACGTTTAGCAACTCTTGGTCAAATGGTTGGTGGTATAGCACATAACTTAAAAACACCTATAATGTCTATTTCTGGAGCTTCTGAAGGTTTAAAAGATTTAATAAATGAATATGATGCATCTATAGAAGACCCTGAAGTAAACTTCAATGATCATCATGAAATAGCCTCTGATATGAGAAAATGGATTGAAAAAATTGATAATTATACAGCATATATGTCTGATATTATTACTACTGTAAAAGGTCAAGCAGTTACTTTAGCAAATCAAGAAATTGTGTCTTTTACAATTGAAGAATTAGTAAAAAGAGTTGATATATTAATGAAACATGAATTAAAACATTCTTTAATAAATATGAATGTTCATATGAATGTTGACTCATCTTTAACATTAAAAGGAGATATAAATAGTTTAATACAAGTATTAAATAATTTAATTTCTAATGCTATTCAATCATATGAAGGTGCTGAAAATAAAGATATAGATTTAGATTTTAATCTTGTAAATAAAAACTTAGTAATTTCAGTTAAAGATTATGGAAAAGGAATTCCTAAAGAAGTTCAAGAGAAATTGTTTAAAGAAATGATTACTACTAAAGGAAAAAACGGTACTGGTCTTGGATTATTTATGTCATATTCTAATATTAGAGCACATTTTAATGGCAATATTAAATTTGAATCTGAAGTTGGAAAAGGTACTACATTTAGTGTTATATTACCTGCTTAAATTTTACTATTTAGCTCTTGACTAAAATAAAGTTTATTATATAATTATTCTATAAAAATATCATTTTCAATTTCAGCAATTTTGAAAGTAACAAGGAGTGGATAGAATGAGGAAATTTCACGAAGCACAAAATGAACAAAATTACAAAATACTTGCAGTAGATGATGAAGAAGGTATAATTGATTCACTTTCAATAGTCTTAAAAAGGTCTGGATATCATTTTACAGGTATAACAGATCCAGCCAAAGCAATTGAATTGGTAAGAAATGAACATTTTGATTTATTATTATTAGACTTTTTGATGTCCCCATATCATGGCGATCAGGTTGTAGAGGAAATACGAAAGTTTGATAAAGAATTATATATTTTACTTTTAACAGGTCATAAAGACTTGGCCCCACCTCTAGAAACAATTAAAAAGTTAGATATTCAAGGTTATTGCGAAAAAAGCAATAAATTTGACCAATTGCTTTTACTAATAGAATCTGGAATAAAATCAATTAAACAAATGCAAGAAATTAAACGAATTAACGGAGAATTATCTGATGCAAAAGATAAATTAGAAAAAGCATATTTAGAAAGTATTGAAACTTTAAGATATACAGTTGAAGCAAAAGATCCTTATACAAAAGGACATTCAGATAGAGTAGCAGAATTTTCTGTTCTTATTGGAAAAAAACTAGGGCTTTCTGAAGAAGATTTAAAAACATTACGTATTGGTGGATTATTCCATGATATAGGAAAAATAGGTATACCAGATAGTATTTTACTAAAGGATGAAAGACTAACTCCTGAAGAATATTCAGAAATTAAACACCATCCTTCAATTGGTACACATATTTTATCTAATGCTACTATATTTTCAAATATAATCCCTATTGTAAAACATCATCATGAAAGATATGATGGTAGAGGTTATCCAGAAAATTTAAAAGGTGAGGATATTCCTTTCTTAGCACGTATTGCAACTGTAGCTGATGCTTTTGATGCTATGTCTTCAAAACGTACTTATAGAAATAGTTTAGATATTGATACTATTATTGATGAAATACAAAAAAATTCAGGAACACAATTTGATCCTAAAATTGCAGAAGTATTTTTGGATATTTTGAAAAATGAGTATGATTTGATAAAGGATATTCAGGAGAAATATTAAGTAATATGTTAGAAGAGCATACACCTGCAATTAGCTAGCAAAATAAAATATATTGAAATGTGTAATTTATTTTAGAAAAGTATTGACTTTTTTTAGTATACGGAATATAATATATAAAGTTACACATCGCGGGGTGGAGCAGTTGGCAGCTCGTTGGGCTCATAACCCAAAGGTCGGAGGTTCGAGTCCTCCCCCCGCAACCAATTAAAACTCAGTAATTTCAATATTACTGAGTTTTTTATTTTTATACTATTAGGTATATTGTATTGCTATATGGAATATATGTGGTGCTTAAAAAAAATTTATAATTTTTTTATAAATTCTCTAACACTCTCATTTTTAATTTTATGCAAATATTTATCTTTAAAGATCTCAATTCCTGCAGCTATGAAAAATAATATTGCTATTAATCCTATTAGAAGTAATACTTGTACATTTCTTTCAGTTTCTTCTAAGTTATTCAAGTATAAATAATAATCTACCCATAACATAATTTTTACCTCCATGTTCTACATTATACAATATTTTTTTCAAAAGAGCAATATTATTTTCATAGCAATTTTTATTTCACAACAACATTATCCTTAATCTTATCAAATTTTGCATCACCTATTCCACTAATATTTTTAATATCCTCAATATTATTAAATGCGCCATTTTTCTCTCTATATTCAATAATTTTTGCTGCTGTTGAGGGTCCTATTCCTTCTAGAGTTTCTAATTCTGTTTGACTTGCACTATTTATATTCACTTTGCCACCTCCATTTTTAGCATTATTTCCATTATCAACAATTATATTATATCCACTATCATTAGTAACATACGCAATACTTTCATCTTTATTGTTTATATTAGGTATATTAACTTTTTGCCCATCAGATAACACAAATGCAAGATTAACTCTATCTAAATCTGCAAGTTCTGTTACTCCTCCTGCCTTTTCTATTGCATCTATAATTCTTTGCCCTTCTTTTATCCTAATTACTCCACAATTTTTTACTTCTCCTGATATGTGTATACATATCTCTTTGTTATTTATATTAGCATTATTATCACTAATCTCTTTTTCACCCAAATCATCATTTTCTTTTTTTTCATTCACATCTATATTTGAAGTTTGATTATAAACTTCATCTTTAATTAATAAATCATCATAATTTAACTCACTATTTTCAGACTTACCGTTACTTATAATTTTTGCACATATTAAGCTAAAAACTCCTATTAAAAAAACTAATAAAATTATAATTAAAAATATTTTTTTATTTTGTTTTATATTTTTCATTTTACTTTAACATCCTTTCTTTTTATTTTTCTAGTAGCTTTAAAATTGTGAATTATAACCACCTCCTATTTTTTTCATCTCCTATCTTTCTTTTAAAATTTACATATCTTTTCTTTATTTTTACAACACTCTATTGAAATATGTACGACATTAATGTATATTAAATGTATATACTTTTATTTAATAAGGAGAAAACTCATGAAATTAAGAAATAAAATTTTTATTATACATATAACAACTCTGATTTTGCTTATATCAATATTCGTAACCACCTCCTTTGCAGATGACAATATTGAATTAAATCTGTATTCAAAATCTTGTATATTAGTAGAATGCTCAACAAATAAAATAGCTTATGAAAAAAATTCTGATACAATAATGTATCCAGCAAGCACAACAAAAGTTTTAACTGCAATTTTAGCAATAGAAAACTGTAATCTGTCAGATAAAGTCACAATTACAAATGAAATGATATCTAAAGTTCCTTCCGGATATGCTACAGCATATTTAAAACCTGGAGAACAAGTAACTGTTGAAGAACTTTTAAACTGCTTACTAATTCCATCTGCAAATGATGCAGGTTTTGCTTTGGCTATTCATATTTCTGGTTCTGTTGATAAATTTTCTGAACTAATGAATGAAAAGGCAAGAGAAATTGGTTGTACAAATACACACTTTACAAACCCAAGTGGAATACATGATAATAATCATTATTCAACAGCGAAAGATATGGCTGTTATAGGCTTATATGCTTTGAATTATCCACAAATTACTAACATATGTGCTAAAACTTCATACATTTTACACGAAGGGAAATATAATCAAAGAAATTTTGAGACTACAAATACTTTAATGAAAAATTCTGAAAATAATTATTATGAATATGCTACTGGATTAAAAACTGGTTTCACTGCTCCAGCTGGTTCTTGTATAATTGCAACTGCACAAAAAGATGAAATGAAATTTCTTGTAGTTGTACTTAATGCTCCTGAACCAGAGAATGGCACAAGTTACCGTGATATTGATTGCAAAACTTTATTTGAATACGGATTTAAAAACTTTGAAACTATTATAAAACAAAATGAAAAAATTGTAAACTTTTTCGATAAATTTATTTTAAGTGGAATTGGTATCAGTACCATTTTTAAAATAGGTCTAACTGTTTTAGGTATTTTTATTTGTTTTGCTGTAATAAAACGAAATAATAAAAATTGTGAAAAAGTAAAAAAAAATTGCTAATTGAGTTAATCTCTTTTAGCAATTTTTTTAATTAATTTAATAGTCACTACCAATAATTATAGTAAAATCAACGCCATTCTTACTACTTCCTGAATTAGAAATCATTCCTACACCAACTGTATCCTTCAAACTATCACACACAGAACTATCTTGATTTGTTCTATTTATTATTGCAGTTCTTTCTGTTCTTGTAGTATTTCCAGTAGATACTACTGTATACCCACTTTCTTCTAGCAAACTTTTTAAATTATTTAAATTCATATCATCGCTTGTTCCATTTAAAATGCTAATTTTAATCTTAGAATTTTTTTCTTGTTCTTCTGTTAATTCTGTTTTAAACAATTCTTTAACAATTTGCTCTGTTTGTTTTTTATTGTGAATATATAACCACACTCCATTACATTTTTCTGGTACTCCTGGAAGTGTTTCTGTTTTTATATTATCTGCATTAAAATCTATTGCATATGGCGCATAATCTTTTAAATTCCATATATTAAAATTTGTTTCCACATTATTATTAGCAATTTTTATATAATCATCAACTTTAGTAATATTTTCTGGCTTAGCAACCTGTTTTATAACTTCTGTTATAAACGCTCTTTGGGTTTTCATTCTTCCTATATCTTCTTGTCCATATTCCGCTGGATATGTTGAACCATTATTATTATGTCTGAATCTAAGTACTTGCTCAGCTTTATTGCCATCAAGAAGTTGATATCCAGCTTTTAAATGTATTGATAATTTTTGTGAACTATCATCATAATCCATATCTATTGGAACATCAAAATATATTCCTCCAACACTATCTACTAAATCTTTTAACCCCTGTGTATCAACTTTTATATAATAATTAATTCCTAGGCCTGTTATATCATTAACTTTTTTCAACAATTTATCTGGATCTATTTGATATAAAGCATTTATTTTATCAAACCCTGTTGCAGTATTCTTATTTCTTCCAACAAATGTATCCCTTGGAATTGAAAGCAAGGCTACATCCTGTATTTTTGGATCATATGAACACACTAGCAATGTATCAGTTAAATTTTGACTTTGCCCTATAACTAAAATGTTTATTCTAGATAAATTTGCTAATGTATTTGCATCATGTCCTAATATTGTAGCAACAAAGCCTCCTAAAGTCCATCCATTTTCATTCATTCTTTTTACAAATAGACCAGCAAAGCTTAAAAGTATTACTAAAATTATAATTAATATTACTTTTAATATTTTGTTCTTCTTCTTTTTCTTTTTTTTCTTCTTTTGATTCACATTATAATCTGTATTGCTTAAATTTATAGTAACTTCTCTAAAAATTTCTTCTCTTTCTTTATCTTTTCCATTTTTCTTTTGTTGATTATTCACTGTTTTACTAGACTTTACAGTGTTTTTTCCTTTATTTTTTTTCTCCAAAAAACTCACTCCCAAATTATATAGCTTTTAAAATATTAATTTTAATAAAATATTGTTATTACATAAAATGCTTCCTATGTATGATTGATTTATTATTTCTAGTAATGAATAATTATTTACTATTGGTGAAATAAATGTAATTAATGCGAAACCTATAAAAATTATTACAAAACCTTGTAATACTCCATATAATATCCCACCTATTTTATCACATTGTTTTATTAAAGGCAACTTTGTAATTAAGTTTGTTAAAGCTTTTACAAAAATTAGCAATATCCTTGCAGCTATAAATAATAATATAAATGAAAGTATTTTTATTATATTTATTGAAAGTTCTTTTGCAGCACTATTTACAACTTCATTTTTCTTTTCTTCTGTTGCTTTTTCAACTTCATCTGATATATAACTTATAATTGGTGATTTTGAATCCTTTTCTTCTGTTTCATTTTCGTTAGTTTTCTCTTTTTCAAATACTTGCACAATTGAAGATTGAATATTTTTATCTACTTGTGTATTGCTTATTATTAGTGAAGATAATGGGTTAAATAAAGCAAATGCTATTACTATTGCAATGAAAAAAGATAATATTTTAATTATACATCCTGTTAATCCTCTTTTATATCCTATAAAAATACATAAAGCTAGGATTCCTACAACTACTAAATCTACTATTAAAGACATTTTCATCTTTGTATGATTTCGTAAAATCATACTCTCCTTTGTTAAAAATTTAGGTTTTTATAAGTTACCTATAAACTTTGTAATTATAACTGTCAATTTAATTAAAGTTTAAAATTTTATAAATTATTTACAGTTTTATAAATTGTCTACAATTTTATAAATCTATGAATTCAATTCTGTTTCTATAAATAATTCCTGCTATGTTACTTGAAACTACAATTTTTTTAATTTCCTGTGTTGATGTATATTTTTTTATAAGCCACCCAGTTTCATTAATAAAATATGCCTCTGTTCCTAAGTTAACAGCAATAACTCCGTTTTGTGAATATACTTCTTTTGCTACTCCATTTATTGTATATAAATATGCATTATTATTTGCTGTATTATGTATTTCAATATTCGTATTTTGATTATTAATTCCTTGAATGTCTTCTATAACCTTAAAATAGCTTTTAGATAATTTTACTCCTGCAAATGTTATATTAGATTGGTCTAAACTAGTAACTGTTTGCATATTTCCGTTTTTTAATACATAAATTTCTTTATCACATGCACACATTAATTCATCTTTTTCATGATACTCTAGGTTTGTAACCAATACATTTGATGGAATTTCATATGTATACATAATTGAATTAGATGGATCTTGTTTAGCTTTTTCAATTGAAATTGTTTTTATCTTTGATTCAATTAAAGTACCAGATAAATCCATTTCACAAAAGCTTAAATATTTGTTATCCTTTGAAATATCAACATCTATTGCTACAGTACTTGATAAGAAAGTTTTAAAAATTTCCGTTCCATCTTGCGAATATGTTGTAATTACAGATTTATAACTAGTACCAGAAACAATTACTGAAACATATCCATTTTCATTAATATTTATTCTAGAAATTTTACCTTCAACCTCTTTTTCCCACAAGATTTTTTTATCTTTTACTAAATAAACTTTTTGCTTATCCTTCTCAGCAATAGCTAAGTAATTATCTTGTGTAGCAAATATTGGTGAACTTATATCTATATTTAATCTTTCAACCTCTTTACCTGATGAGTTATATAATGTAAGATTGCTGTTTTCTAATATTGCTATATATTTATGATATGCACATGTATAAATACTTTTCTCTGTGTCTATATTTATATATGGTAAATCTTCTGATGACACACTTTTTAATAATATGTATTTATCCATGAAATTTCTGAAATCTGAATTTGATATATAAATTACACTTATAGTGCTTATAATTATTATTAATACAACTACTATAATTGCTATTGTTACTTTCTTTTTGTTTAAGGATCTTTCTTCATCTAAATTATTATATTGTTTATATTCTAATAATTTCATATTCATTCCTCTTTTGATATATTCTTTATACCACATTTATACCAGTTTTTGCTATTTTTTGCAAGATATTATTTGAAAAAAGTAAAATATGAGGTGCTATATTGTAATAATTAATAGTACAATTTCTAATAATCCTATTATTCCTAGTATAGGATATAACAAGTTAACTAGTAATGAAAAACTAACTTGTGATAGAAATATACCTAAAAAGCACATTAAACGTAGATTATTTTTAAATGATTTTTCATTTTTACTACAATTATTTAAAAAGCCACAACCTGCTGATATTGCTGTTGTTAATATTGATATTCCAATCATTATCATGTATGAATATTTATACAAACTTCCATGATTTTTTACTATTTCGATTATTGGCATTTCTAAAGTAAATATTTGGTTATTACCTTGTAACAATAGATTAAAAATTGCAAAGCTTAACATTATAAGTAATAAACAAGTAAACATTGATATTAGGAAATTGCTTTTTTTATTTCTAACAAAATTTTTTAATGGTATTAATACAGGAATTAATATTATGCAATTATAACATGAATATAATATGCTTTTACATATTGCAATATATGGAATTATGTTAGTAGAAAATGCTGTTAAAATAGGTGTTGTTTGTGTGTTAAATGTAGCTGACATACTTAATATAGATAGTGTATATGATAATTTTGATATGTCTAGTAAAATATTATTTTTCATGGAAATATATACAAAAAATACAATTAAAATAGGAATAAGAAAATTGCTTATTTTTATCAAGCCATTTATATTTTTCAAAAAAATTAAATAGCATAGACATGTAATTATTAAACTTCCAACAATTTTATTTATGCCAAATTCTTGTTGCAAAAAGCTGGAAAATCCCGATATCATTATGTAAAATGTAATAATCAAAAATATGTTTACTATGTTATTAAGAACTTCAGGGATTTTAGTTTTTTTGTTATATTTATCGTGCAATAATTTATTTCCACAACAAATACCAATATATTCACAAAATTCTTTGTATGTATTTACATTTGAATTCAAACATATTTTGAAAACTTTGTATATAGTTAAACTAATTATTGTACTAGAAATGCAAATTCCTATTATCCCAAATTTTTGATATATAAAGAAAAATGAATATATCTCCTTACCTGAAGCAAAACCTGCTCCTACTAGTGTTGCAATTATTACAAGAACTATTTTTGTTATATTTTTTACATCTTTCATAAATTTCATTT
>UMJX01004683.1_pt1 | contig 23220 bp, 20 predicted proteins | sample 1966131 | NCBI WGS metagenome assembly UMJX01 (sample SAMEA4836162, study PRJEB28245) | human gut metagenome | biome: gut microbiome; material: fecal sample | place: Denmark | collected 2008 | reverse complement strand
AAATTTTTAAAATGTTGCCCGTCCCCAATTTAAAATTTACATAATTTGACTTTTTAGCAGAAATTTGGTATAATTAAATTATAAATTTTTTTATAAGGATGGTAAAGTAATGAAAGTAAGAATACCAAAAAATGAAAAAAATAGTGAGAGAAGAGAAATAGGAGAAATAATAGAATTATATGTAGAAAATATAATGGAAGATACACAAAAAAGAAACAAGCACTCTAAAATTAGAAAAATTGATATATATACTAATATGCTTCAAATGAAATACATTGAAAAAATAGTTTCTAGTATTATAGAATGTAATTGTGGTAAAGAAATATCATGTTATTTAAGAAGTCCTGAACGAGAATTTCAAGCAAGAGAATATTTATCAAACAAAATAAAAAATGAGATGCAACAACTAATTGAAAAAGATATATATGGTCTTACACCATATGATAGCGCAGATAAATTAGATGAAATGAAAGAAAAAGATTATATACATGAAACATGGAAAATACTTATACCTAATAAAACTCCTAAAAATAAAAATGAAATTGAACAAATAGAAGAAATGTTACAAAAAATATATAATAAGTCTATTGATGATAAATTAGCTGAAGTGGAAAAATACAGTACAAAAAGAAAAGAAGAAAAAGAATTTCTTGGAGAAGTAGAAAAATATACTAGAGGATATTCTTTTTTAGCCAATAGCTTAAATGTACATTTTTCAGAAAAAGGTTATTCATACGGAAATACACAAGATGAAACTTTAAAAAATTCAAAAATAACATCAAAAAAATTGAAAAATAACAAAACATCAAATAGCAAAAAATTCTCTAGTGTAGATAATTATTTGAAATTTGATAAGATTCAATCAAAATTAAAAGAAAAAATGTTTGAAGGATATAGTGAAGAAAAAGCAATTAAAAAATTATTAAGTGAAAAAGAACTAACTAATGTAGAACGCAAAATTTTAGAGGCAAGGCGAAGTGTAATTGAGAAAAGTATAGAGAGATAATATATTTACATTTTTTAAAAGCAAGTGTATTGATAAACACTTGCTTTTATGATATTATACAAAAAATAAAACATTTTGATAAATTACAAAAAGGAGAAAAGATACAAATGTCAAGATTAATAGTAGTAGATGGTAATAGTATAATGAATAGGGCTTTCTATGGAATAATGGGAAGTAAAATGCTTATGACTAAAGATGGCACATATACAAATGCAGTATATGGTTTTTTGGCAATTATTTTTAAAGTTATAGATGAATTACAACCAGATTATATAGCAGTCGCATTTGACTTAAAAGCTCCTACAGCAAGGCATAAAATGTATGATGGCTATAAAGCTAATAGAAAAGGAATGCCAAATGAACTTGCAGAACAGATGCCTATTATAAAAGATATTTTAAAGTGTATGAATATAACCATTATAGAAAAAGAAGGTTATGAAGCTGATGATGTTTTAGGAACACTTGCTAGAATAGGTGAACAACAAGGATTAGAAGTTACAATTCTTTCTGGAGATAGAGATACATTTCAGCTTGCTACAGATAAGGTTACAATCAGAATTCCTAGAACTAAAGCAGGAAAAACAGAAGTAGATAATTTTGATAGAAATAAAGTATTAGAAATATATGGTGTTGAACCTAAGCAATTAATAGAAGTTAAAGGATTACAAGGAGACGCATCAGACAATATTCCAGGTGTTCCAGGAGTAGGGGAAAAGACAGCATTAAATTTAATAAAAGAATATTCTAGTATAGAAGATTTATATAAATCAATTGAGAATGGAACAGCTACAGTCAAAGGAAAATTAAAAGAAAATTTAATTAATAATAAAGACCTAGCAGAACTTTCTAAATTTTTAGGAACAATAAATGTAGAAGTGCCAATTAATGAAAAAATAGAAGAGTTAAAGGTAAAAGAATGGAATAATGAGGAAATTTTAAATATATTTAAGGAACTTAATTTTAATAGATTTATAGATAGATTTAATTTGAATAATTTTCAAGAAAAAAAACAAACAAAAAATTTATTTGAAATTAAAGATATAGATACTAATAATAAAGAAGAAATGAGTAATATTATTAGTATAATACAAAAACAAGGAAAACTTATTTATTACTTTGGAAAGAAAATAGATAAAAACAGTAATAATATAGTAAAAAAACAGATAAATTCTATAAATATCTTAAATAAAGAAAATGAAGAAGTATATTATATAAAAATTAAAGATTTTGCTAATTTTTTAGAAACTTTTAAAAGTGTATTTGAAAGTGAAAAAATAGAAAAATATGGATTTTCAATAAGTGAAGATTATGTTTTATTAATGGAAAACAATGTACATTTAAGTAAAATAATATATGATGCAGAAATTGCTGGATATGTATTAAATCCAACTAATAAACCTACAATGCAAAATTTAGCATCTGAATATTTGAATATCGATATAGATGAACTTATTTTAAATAATAGTGGCATAGAAGAAAAGAACGAAAATAAACAAATAAATTTATTTGATACATTATCAAATTCAAATGAAGAACATGAACATGATTGTGATAAATTTAAAAATGCGTTATATGCATATTGTATTGGAAATTTGTCAAATATAACATTAGAAAAACTAAAAGAGATAAATAGCATAGATTTATTTAATAATATAGAAATGCCATTAGTTGAAGTTTTAAGCCAAATGCAAGTAAATGGAATGTATGTAGATAAAAATGAATTAATACAAATAGGAAATAAATTAAAAGAAAAATTAGATATTTTAACAAGTGAAATACATGAATTAGCTGGTGAAAATTTTAATATTAATTCAACTCAACAATTAGGTAAAATATTATTCGAAAAATTAAAATTACCAATCATTAAGAAAACAAAAACAGGTTATTCAACAGATGTAGATATTCTTGAAAAACTAAAAAATGAACATCCTATAATTGAAAAAATATTAGAATACAGAAGTTTAATGAAATTGAATTCAACATATGTTGAAGGATTACTTCCATATATTAATAAAAAAACAAATAGAATTCATTCATTTTTTCATCAAACAATAACAGCAACAGGAAGAATAAGCAGTACAGAACCAAATTTACAAAATATACCAACAAGAATTGAATTAGGAAAGCAATTAAGAAAAGTATTTAAACCTAGAGAAGGATATATATATATTGACGCAGATTATTCACAAGTAGAATTAAGAGTATTAGCACATATTTCTAAGGATGAAAACATGATGCAAGCATTTTTACATGATGAAGATGTTCATAAACAAGCTGCATCTAAAGTGCTAGGAATACCAATCGAAGAAGTAACAAAAGAACAACGTAGTTCTGCAAAAGCTGTAAACTTCGGTATAGTTTATGGAATAAGTGATTTTGGATTATCAGAACAATTAGGAATTAGCAGAAAAGAAGCTAAAAATTATATTGAACAATATTTAGAAAAATATAGTGGAATACAAAAATTTATGAATGACATAGTAGAAGAGGCTAAAGAAAAAGGGTATGTTGAAACTTTATTCCATAGAAGAAGATATATACCAGAATTAAAATCTAATAATTATATGGTAAGGCAATTTGGAGCAAGAGCAGCTATGAATACTCCAATTCAAGGAACTGCTGCAGATATTATGAAAATAGCAATGATTACCACATATAAAAAATTAAGAGAAATGAATTTAGATGCACAAATAGTTTTACAAGTACATGATGAACTTATACTAGAATGTAATATTAATCAAAAAGATATTGTTGCTAAATTATTAAAGGAAAGCATGGAAAATGCTATTAAAATGGATGTACCTTTAAAGGTAGAAACATCTGAAGCTATAAACTGGTATGAAGCTAAATAAAAAATATTATCAGTTAATAAAAGGAGAGATTTGATGCAAAAAAAATTTACTAAAATATTTATATTATTAGTAATTATAACAATTATAATCGCGATAATATTAAAAATATTTAATGTTTATGATTTAATTAAAAAACAAATTTATAAACAAGATTATTCAGAATATGTAAATAAATATGCAGAAATAAATGAAATTGATCCTATGTGGATTTATTCAATAATAAAAGTAGAAAGCAATTTCAATAAAGATGCCACATCAAATAGTGGGGCAAAAGGGTTAATGCAAATAATGGAGTCAACAGCTAAAGATATGGCTAAAAATTTGAATTTAGAAAATTTTACTGGAGAAATGCTATATAATCCAGAAATTAATATTATGTTGGGTACTAAATATTTTAAGGAATTACTTAATAAGTATAACCAAAATTATTATTTAGCAATAGCTGCATATAATGGAGGCATTGGAAATGTTGATGAATGGATTAACAAAGGTATTCTTGATTCAAATGGCTCAAATATAGAAAATATACCATACAAAGAAACAAATATGTATGTGAGAAAAACAATAAAAAGTTATTCAATTTATGTTGAACTTTATAAAAATTAACATTGCATAATATAAAGTAATAAATATTAAGGAGGTATTTAATATGTCAGTATTAGTAACAGGTGGTGCAGGTTATATAGGTAGCCACACAGTAGTTGAATTATTAAATAGAGGAGAAAAAATTATTATTGTAGATAATTTTTCTAATAGTAAACCAGAAATGCTTAATAAAATTAGAAAAATAACAAATAAAGATTTTAAATTTTATGAGGTTGATTTATTAGACAGAGAAAACTTAGATAAGGTTTTTGCAGAAAATTCAGATATTGAATCTGTAATACATTTTGCGGGACTAAAGGCTGTAGGTGAATCTGTAGAAAAACCAATTGAATATTATCACAATAATATAACTGGAACTTTAATTTTATTAGATGTTATGAAAAAATATAATTGCAAAAAGATTGTATTTAGTTCATCAGCTACAGTGTATGGAGACCCTGCGACTGTTCCAATTAGAGAAGATTTTCCATTATCTACTACAAATCCATATGGAAGTACAAAATTAATGATAGAGCAAATTTTAAGAGATGTATATATTTCAGATAATGATTGGAGTATAATTTTACTTAGATATTTTAATCCAATAGGTGCTCATGAAAGTGGTTTAATAGGAGAAAATCCAAATGGAATTCCTAATAATTTATTACCATATATTAATCAAGTAGCATGTGGAAAATTGGAATGCTTAAGCGTTTTTGGAAATGACTATGATACAGTAGATGGTACAGGAGTTAGAGATTATATACATGTTGTTGACTTAGCTAAAGGACATTTAAAAGCACTTGATAAAGCACGTAATTCTAATGGGGTAGAAGCATATAATTTAGGAACTGGAACAGGCTACTCTGTATTACAAATTGTTAAAGCATTTGAAGATGCAACAGGTGTTGAAGTAAAATATAAGATAGTAAACAGAAGACCTGGAGACATTGCTACATGTTATGCTGATCCTACTAAAGCTAAAAATGAGCTAGGTTGGACAGCTGAAAAAGGAATAGAAGAAATGTGTAAAGATGCTTGGAGATTTACTCAGAATAATAAATAGTAATGATAGGTAATAATAAAAATAACAATCAATAATAATAAATAAAAATCATATAAAACAAATAAAAACGCAAATATTTAATATTTGCGTTTTCATTTGTTTTAAATAACTTTTAAAATGATAAAATTAAAAATATTAAGCAGCATCATTAGTAGTTAAATTTTCTACTACAGCATTATTATCATTATTTACAGTTTTAGGTAAAATATCTTCAGATTTAATATCTATTCCAATTAATTTTAATCTTGCAGGTAATATTTCTGAAGCTTTTGTTAATATTTTCATTAATTCGTTTTGAATTTCTGTTTCAGATAATTTTAAGAAATCAACTGAATTGCTAGATGTTAAATCTGGTATTGAAACATCACTATATTCAACCGAACCATCAAAATTAACTGTAGCAGAATCTTCTTTGTATGTGAAACTCATAAGCCCTTCAAAAGTTACTGGTTCTTTTTTATAATTACCTTTTGAAGAAAATTCAATTTTACCAGAAACTTCTGCTAAAGGAACATTAAGTGATAAATTTAATTTATTTTCATTATTTTTAGTTATTATTTCATAGTCTAATGTGCCAACAGATATACCAGAAGCTTTAACTGTGAATTTTCCGATTTTTTCTTCATCAGAATTTTTAGTATATTCATCTACTATAGTAACATATGCTTTTCCATTTTGGTAAATAGTATATATGTTTTTAGATTTAGCATATTCAATAGAAAATACAGTTTCTTTTTCGTCTAAATCATCAACATCTTCTATAATATTTAATTCTATTCTAACAGGTTTTGATTTATTTGAATATATAGCTATTTGTATAGCAGAATCTTTTTCATCTTTAAGTTCTTCTGCTTCTTGAAGTAATTCGTCTAATGTTTTAGAAATTAATTTTTTTACATCATCTTCACTAAGTTTTTCTTCTGAAGAAGCTTCTAATATTAAATTAGCTTTTTCTGTTATTATTTTAGCTAAAACGGAATCATCTTTTATTAATTTAGCTAATTCTGAAATAAAATTGTATGTATCTTCACCTGTTAATGTTAAATAATATGCTGTTGTTTTAACAGTGTCATCAGCAACATCAACTTCAACTTTTTTTTCTGTTGTGAAACAATCTTTAGAAATTAGTTTTGTTAAACAATCTCTATATGTTTCATCAAAATGTTTTAAATCTTCATCTGATATATATAGTAAATCATACATATTAATATTTGAACCTGAAAAACTATCTAATATTTTTTCTAGATCTTCGTCATCAATATCAGAAGAATATTCACCGATAAAGTTTGTTAAATCTTCTAAAGAAACAGATAAATATTTGTCATATAAATCTTTATTTCCAATACCTAATTTAGTGTCATTAGTAACTAAATCTAAAGATAAAACTTCTGAATTATTTGAATATAAACCTATTTTATTTTGAGTTTTTTTGTTTTTAATATCTGCATTTGATTCTATTGTTAGTTTACTTTTATTTATTATGTCTTGAACTTCTTTATCTAATTCAGATATTTTTACATTAGCAGTCATATTGAATTTACTTTTATATGACTTATCAGAGATTTCTTTATATTCTTTTAAGATACTAGAATAATTAGAAAATTTAGCTCCTTCTAAATTTAATGCTTTTTCTAATTGACTAGAGAAAACATCATTTGCAGGTTTTAAAAAATCAAAAATCCCAGTAAAGAACCATAATCCTGCAAAGGTTCCACCAAGAACAACTAATATAACTATAACAGCTATAATAATTTTTTGTGCTTTCATAAAATTCCTCCTTTAAAAATATTCACAATTAATTATTACATAATTATAGAAAAAAAACAAGTGGAATTACAAATATTCTGTAACTAAATTATAATTCACATAAATTGATAAAAATAATTGTAAAACATGCAAAAATAATTGAAAAATGGCGTAATTTGTATTGACATATTAAATTTTTAATGATAATAATAAGGTATCTAGAGAATATGATAGCATCAGGAGGAATAAAAATATATGGCTGATATGAATTTATGGCAATATACAAATGAAAACTATAGTAAATTAAGCGATGAAGAAGTTATAAAATTAATAAAATCTGGGGATAAAAATGCTCTTGATTATATTATGCATAAATATAAAGAGGTTGTTAATATAAAAGTTAGCAAATATTTTATTATAGGAGCTGAAAAAGAAGATATTGTACAAGAAGGATTAATAGGATTATATAAAGCTATAAAAAATTTTGATCCAGAAAAAGAAAATTCTTTTAAAACCTTTGCTAATTTATGTATAGAGAGACAGCTGATTACAGCAATAAAAACATCAAATAGGCAAAAACACATGCCTTTGAATTCATATTTATCTCTAAACATGTCTGCATATGAGGATGAAGAAACTGAAACAGTTATAGATGTTTTCGATTCTAGCTTAACAGAAGATCCTTTGGAAACATTAACTAAAAAAGAATATTATATTGCTATCGAAAATGCCATAGATAAATCTTTAAGTGACTTTGAAAAAAAGGTTTTAAATAGATTTGCAAAAGGTGAATCTTATGTTCAAATTGCTAATAAACTTAATACTCCTGTAAAATCAGTTGATAATGCAATTCAGAGAATACGAAAAAAAGCAATTAGGGATATTGCTGAAGAATAAAAATTGGTCAATATATGTTTTTCATATATTGACTTTTTGTTGAGATTATTGTAAATTAATATTATGGGGATTTATTAATTTATGCTTCCATAGCTCAGCAGGTAGAGCACTACCTTGGTAAGGTAGAGGTCACCGGTTCAAATCCGGTTGGAAGCTCCAAACAAAAGAAAAAACATATAAACAGTGTTATTGTTTTTAAAGGGGATTTATATATGGAAGAAAATTCAAAAAATAAAAATATTAAAAATAGAGTTGTAATTGCGTTAATATGTATAATGGTAGTTGGTGCTGTTGCAGGAGTTTCAACTGTGTTATACAATATTTTTTACAATAATAACATAAAATCAATACAAACTATTTCTAATAATGATAATGAAGAAAAAAATATAGAAGATGATACGATTTCAGTAGAATTAGAAAAAGACCAAGAAGAAATAATAGAAATATCTGAAGAAGAAAAAGCTAAAATTGAAGAAGAAGAAAGAAAACAAGAAGAAGAGCAAGAAAGAAAAAGACAAGAAGAGGAAAAGAAAAAACAAGAACAAAAGAATAGAGTATCTAATTATCCATATTATATAAAAGTAAACTATACTGCTAATACTGTAACTGTTTATTCAAAAGATTCTAATGGAAACTATACTTTACCTGTAAGAGCAATGGTATGCTCTACAGGAAAAGCAACTCCTACATCAGGAGTGTATAAAACACCTAATAAGTATAGATGGAAGTTATTAATTGGAAATTCATATGGTCAATATTCAACTAGAATAACAGGTCAAATATTATTTCATTCTGTACCATATGAAAGACAATCAGAAGATTCTTTAATTACCAGATATTATGATAGATTAGGAATAACTACTTCATTAGGCTGTATTCGCTTGACTGTTATAGATGCAAAATGGATATATGATAATTGTCCTATAGGAACATCTATTGAATTTTATTCATCATCAAATCCAGGACCATTGGGAAAACCAACAGCCAAAAAAATAACAGATTATGGTTCACCATTAAATAGATGGGATCCGACTGATCCTAATCCAAATAATCCTTGGAAAACTCAAAATGAGAACAATAATAAAAACAACAATGATAATACTAATACAAACAATAATGTAAATAATAATACAGATAACAATAAAGATAATAATGTAAATAATAATACAAATAACAATAAAGATAATACTACAAATACTGAAAATAATACTAATACAAATCCTGATACAAATAAATCAGAAAAAATAATTGTTGAAAATGTTGTAGGAAAAACAGAAAGTGAAGCTAAAAAAATATTAGAAAATTTAACAATAAAAATTGAATACAAATCTGATAATACAAAAAACAATGGAATAGTATTGTCACAAACATTAAAGGCGGGAAGCTCAGTAGAAAAAGGAACTTCTATAACATTAACAATAAACAAAATTCAAGAAACAAAAGATGGAACTATTAATATAAATGTTAAATCATTAACGGGGTATATACAACAAAAAGATGAAGATGAAAATATTATACCACCTAAAAAAATATTACTAAAAGTAGATGTTGATGATAAAGAGGTTTATAATAAAGAAGTTCTAGAAGATACTGAAAATGTAGATATAAAAGTTAAAGGAATAAATATTGTATCAGTAAAGATATATATAGATGGTAAGTTAAAAAAAGAAACTCAATTAAATTTTAATGAATCAAATGCAATTTTAAAAGTAAAATAATGAAGGAGAGAAAACAAAAATGAAAATAGGAATAGTAGGACTTCCAAATGTTGGAAAAAGTACTTTATTTAATGCAATAACTAATGCAGGAGCAGAATGTGCTAATTATCCTTTTTGCACAATAGAGCCTAATGTAGGTGTAGTTCCTGTTCCAGATGAAAGATTAGATGAGTTAGCTAAGATGTATAATCCAGAAAAAGTAACACATGCTATAATAGAATTTGTTGATATTGCTGGGTTAGTAAAAGGTGCAAGTAAAGGTGAAGGATTAGGGAATAAATTTTTATCACATATAAGAGAAGTAGATAGTATAGCACAAGTAGTAAGATGTTTCGAAAATCCAAATGTAGTTCATGTTGATGGAAGTATTGATCCATTAAGAGATATAGAAACAATTAATTTAGAATTGATTTTTGCAGATATTGAGACTATTGAGAAAAGATTAGATAGAGCTAGAAAAGCTTTGAAAGCAGATAAAAAAGCACAAGCTGAAATTGATGTATTAGAGAAAATTAAAAACACTCTAGAATCTGGAAAATGTGCTAGAACTTTATCTTTATCAGATGAAGAAAAAGAATTAATTAAAGATACATTTTTATTAACAATGAAACCAAGTTTATATATAGCAAATGTATCAGAAGAACAATTACAAAATATTAATAATGATGAAAATGTTAAAAAAGTTATAGAATATGCAAAAAATGAGAATGCAGAAGTTATACCATTATGTATTAAAATTGAAGAAGAATTAGCAAGCTTAGAAAATGAAGACAAGCAAGAAATGCTTGAAGCATTAGGGTTAAATGAATCTGGATTAGATAAAGTTATAAAAGCAAGCTATGATTTATTAGGGTTAATGTCATTTTTAACAGCTGGTGAACCAGAAGTTAGAGCTTGGACAATAAAAAAAGGAACAAAAGCTCCACAAGCTGCTGGTAAAATCCATTCAGATATTGAAAGGGGATTTATTAGAGCAGAAGTTGTTTCTTATGATGATTTAATAAGAGAAGGTTCTATGAATGCAGCTAAAGAAAAAGGATTGGTTCGTTCAGAAGGAAAAGATTATATTATGAAAGATGGAGATATTGTTTTATTTAGATTCAATGTTTAAAAATAAATTTAGATTAAAAATGAATAAATTTTATAAAAAAGGATAAAATATATTGACGAAAAAAATATTTAATTGTAAAATATATAATATAAAATAATATTCAAAAGAAAAAGGAGAAAAATTATGAAGAAAGTAAGTAAAATTTTATTTTCATTAGCATTAATAATAATGTTAGTAGTTACAGCTACAATAAATGTTGATGCAGCTGAAACAATTGATTATAGTGGATATAAAGAAGTTGAAGGAGATGTTTCAACAACAAAAAATACTAATACAAATACAAAAAACACAAATACTCAAAACACAAATACTCAAAATACAAATACTCAAAATAAAGCAGATACAGCAACTACATCACATCCAAAAACAGGTGTATATAACAATGCAGTTTGTATATCAATAGCTGCTGTTACAATAATTGCCATAGTAATTGCATATACAAAAATGAAAAAATACAATTATTAATAATAAATATGAATGAATATAATAACCAAAAGCACATATTTTTTGAAAAATTTTCAAAAATAGGTGCTTTTTATAATGTTTTATGATAGAATAGCAAATGTAAAAAAATTTAAAAGGAGAGTGTAGAAATGTCGCAAATTAAGTATAAAAGAGTTCTATTAAAATTGAGTGGAGAAGCATTAGCAGGAGAAAACAAAACAGGAATTTCACCAGAAGTATTAGATGATATAACTAACCAAGTAAAAGAATTAAAAGATTTAGGTGTAGAGGTAGCAATAGTAGTTGGAGGTGGAAATTTCTGGAGAGGTAAATATGGACATAATATGGAAAAAACAACTTCAGATTATATGGGAATGCTTGCAACAACAATAAATGCATTAGCATTACAAGATGCTTTAGAAGCAAAAGGTATGTTCACACGAGTTCAAACAGCTATAGAAATGAGAGAAATAGCTGAACCTTACATAAAAAGAAAAGCAACTAAACACTTAGAAAAAGGCAGAATAGTAATATTTGCAGCAGGAACGGGAAACCCATTTTTTACTACAGATACTTGTGCTGCATTAAGAGCAGCTGAAATAGATGCAGATGTAATATTAGTAGCTAAAACAATTGATGGAGTCTATTCAGCAGACCCTAAAGTAGATCCAAATGCTGTTAAGTATGATGAAATTACATATTTAGATATATTAAATAAAGATTTAAAAGTAATGGATTCAACAGCGACATCTTTATGTAAAGATAATAATATTCCATTAATAGTTTTTGCAATGAGTGAAAAAGGAAATATGTTAAAAGCTGTTAAAGGTGAAAAAGTTGGAACAATTGTAAAATAATTAGATATTAAAAAACATAAAATAATAAAATACTATTAATTAGTTTGTTAATTAGTTTATATAAATATTATTGATTGATTTATATAAATAATATTAATTAATTTATATATAGCATTAAGCAAAAATAATTAATATGAGCAATTTTAAAATATAAAATCATTAAAATAAAGGAGAAAAGTTATGGATTATAATGAAATTAAAGAAAAAATGACTAAAACTGTAAATGTGTATACAGAAAATCTTGCAGAAGTTAGAGCAGGTCGTGCAAACCCTGCAATATTAAATAAAATCAAAGTTGATTATTATGGAGTTTCAACTCCAATAAGTCAAGTAGCTGGAATATCTGTTCCAGAAGCTAGATTAATTGTTATTCAACCATGGGATGCTAGCATTTTAAAAGAAATAGAAAAAGAAATATTAAAATCAGATATAGGAATAAATCCAAATAATGATGGAAAAGTTATAAGATTATCTTTCCCTGAATTAAATGAAGAAAGAAGAAAAGAAATTGTAAAAGATATAAGAAAAATGGCTGAAGAAGCAAAAATAGCAGTAAGATCTACAAGAAGAGATGCAATAGATGAGTTTAGAAAAATGCAAAAAGATTCAACAATTACAGAAGATGAGTTGAAATCAGCAGAAGATGAAGTTCAAAAAATTACAGACAAATTTGTTGAAGAAATAGATTCAATATTAGCTAATAAAGAAAAAGAAGTAATGAGTGTTTAATTTTTAAAAATTAAATTAGGAGTGTGAAGAATGGAATTTAAAGAAACATTAAAGGCAAAATCAGATATTGTAAATAACCAACTAAAAAAATATATAAAAGAAAATGAATGTCCTGAAAAAATATTAAATTCTTCAGTAGAATATAGTTTATTAGCAGGCGGTAAAAGATTAAGACCAATATTAATAATGTCTACATATGAATTATTTAAAGATAATTTTGAAATTTGTTATCCATTTGCTGTTGCTATGGAAATGGTGCATACTTTTTCTTTAATACATGATGATTTACCTGGCATAGATAATGATGATTATAGAAGAGGTAAATTAACCAATCATAAGAAATTTAATGAAGCTACAGCAATACTTGCTGGTGATACATTATTGAATTATGCATATAATGTTATCATAAGTGATATTGTTAATAATAATGAATATAGTGAATTAAAATTAAAAGCATTACAAGAATTTTCTTATGGTATTGACAGAATGATAGCAGGAGAGTATGTTGATACTGAATATGAAGGAAAAGAAATATCTAATCAATATTTAGAATATATGCATGAAAATAAAACTGGAGCTCTAATAAAAGCTTCAGTAAAAATAGGAGCAATACTTGCAGGTGCAAACGAAAATGATATTGCAAAATTATGCCAATATGCAGAAAAAATAGGATTAGCCTTCCAAATTAAAGATGATATTTTATCTGAAATAGGAGATGAAAAAGTTTTAGGAAAACCAGTTGGAAATGACAGAGAAAGAGGAAAATGCACATATGTTACAAAATATGGTTTAGAAAAATCTCAAAAAATGCTTAATGATTTAATTAAAGATTCAATAGAAATAATAAATTCATATAATAATAATGAATTTTTAAAAGATCTTGCATTATATATAGCAAATAGGAATAAGTAAAGGAGGATTTATGGAAGATGTACTAAATATACCACAACATATAGCAATTATTATGGATGGTAATAGGCGTTGGGCAAAAGAAAAAGGCAAAGAAACTTCTGAAGGACATAAAGCAGGTGCTGATAACCTAGAAAAAATTGCAAAAGATTGTAATAAATTAGGTGTTAAAATACTAACAGTGTATGCTTTTTCTACTGAAAACTGGAAAAGAAGTAAAGATGAGGTCTCTGCATTAATGGTTCTTTTGAAAAACTATTTGAAAAAATTCTCTAAAAATGCTAATAAAGATAATATAAAAATAAGGATTTTAGGAGATATAGATAAACTAGAACAAAGTTTAAAGAAAAGCATAGATGATGCAATAGAAAGAACAAAAAATAATACAGGATTAATAATAAATATAGCATTTAATTATGGTGGAAGAGCAGAAATAACAAATGCAATGAAAAAAATTGCAGTAAAATTAGAAAATAGAGAAATAAAAATAGAAGATATAAATGAAAATTTAATAAATCAAAATTTGTATACGCAAAATCAACCAGACCCAGATTTATTAATTAGACCAGGAGGAGAACTACGAATAAGTAATTTTTTACCATGGCAACTTGTATATTCAGAATTTTATTTTACAGACAAATATTGGCCAGATTTTAGCAAAGAAGATCTAATAGAAGCTATAAAAGTATTTAACAAAAGAAATAGAAAGTTTGGAGGAAAGTAGTATGAATATAAAACGTGTTTTGACAGGATTAATTGGTTTTCCAATTGTTGCATGCACATTAATATTTGGAAATAAATATCTTATAGATATATTATTTGCTATAATTGCAGCATTAAGTTTACACGAATATAATAATGCACTTAAACTAAAAGCTAAACCAATATTATGGTTAGGGTATTTTGCTTGTGCTTTAATAGGTTTAATACATATAATACCAACACAATATTTAGTATATATAATAGGAGCTACAATTCCAACAACAATACTAATACTATTTTTACATGTGATAATAACAAATATGAAAACAAATATAGTTGACATTGCACTAACATTTTTTGGAATATGTTATATAACAATTTTCTTAATGTTTATTCCTATATTAATGGGAGGAAAAGATGGAAAATTGTTAGTATGGTATATAATGTTTGCAGCATGGGGAACTGACACTTTTGCATATATAATAGGAAAAAAATTTGGAAAACATAAATTCAGTCCAATAAGTCCTAAAAAATCTATAGAAGGATGTATAGGCGGAACAATAGGAGCTTTAATATTCATAATACCATATACAATAATATTAAATACATATTTTAATATGAATATTAACTATATTACTATAACTATTATAGGAATAGTATTAAGCATAATTGGTCAAATAGGTGACTTTTCAGCATCAACTATAAAAAGATATGTTGGAATAAAAGACTTTAGTAACTTATTACCAGGACATGGAGGAATGTTAGACAGAATTGATAGCATAATATTTATTGCACCTTTTGCATACTTTTTATTAATGCTAATATAAATTTTATGTAAAATTTATATAAATTCTATAACAAACTACTATTAAATTAATAAAACATATTAATTGTGAAATATATTAAATTAATGAATGATGTTAAATAAATTTATTTTGGATACAATAAAGAAAACTATAGGCAATTAATAAAAAACTAGGAGGGATTATTTTGGTATTTATAATAAATGCACTAAAAATTATTTTTCTATTAGGCTTTTTAGTACTAATACATGAAAGTGGTCACTTTTTTGTTGCTAAACTTTGCAAAGTAAAAGTAAATGAGTTTGCCATAGGATTTGGTCCAACTATATGGAGCAGACAAGGAAAAAGCACCAAATATGCACTACGCTTAATCCCATTAGGAGGATTTGTAAGTATGGAAGGCGAAGACAAACGTTCAACCAAAGAAGGCTCTTTTAGTGAAGCAAGCATATTAAAAAGAATTGCTATAGTATTAGCAGGAGGAATAGTAAATATAATTTTTGCAATACTAATCTTCTGGTGTTTATCTGCCTATTATGTAGGATTTCAAAATGCATTTTACAATGTAGGTTTCTTTATAAAAAACATGTACGAAGGTATTGTACAAATTTTCACAGGAAAAGTAACAATAGATCAAATGATGGGTCCAGTAGGAATTTCAAATGTAGTATCACAAACAAGTGGATTTGCAGACTTCATATATATATTATCTGTAATATCATTATCACTAGGAGTGACAAACCTTCTACCATTCCCACCACTTGATGGAGGAAAAGTTGTACTATTAATAATAGAAGGAATCAGAAGAAAACCATTCAGTGAAAAATTCGAAGTAGCACTACAATCTGCAGGATTCTTAATCCTAATAACCCTATCAATATTTGTAACATACAACGACATACTAAAACTATAATGCACAATAAGGCCTAACCCCCTTATTGTGCATATTTTCTCTCTATTTACCACATCCATAAAAAAATCATACCCAAAACCAAATCTACACAAAAATTTCTTTCTCTCGGCACCAACCCAAAAAAACAAAAGTAAAAAAACAAAAAAATCCCCCAAATTTCCGCCCCTATCAACAAAATTTTCCCCTAAGCAAACTATTTTCCCAAAACCCCTTTCAAAATCCCCAAAAATGTTATACAATAAGATAAAATTCGTATATTTAAGGAGAAAAAGGATGAATAAAAAATGGGAGTTTTATGAAAAAAATGAAGAAAAAATAAAAGAAATACAAAAAGAATTCCGGACTAAGTAGGCTATTAGCCACAATAATATCAAATAAAAATTTAGAAACTAAACAACAAATCAATATATTCCTAAACCCAACAAGAACCGATTTCCATGACCCATACTTAATGCCAGACATGAACATTGCAGTAAACAGAATTTGTAAAGCAATAGAAAATAAAGAAAAAGTAATTATCTATGGAGATTATGATGTTGATGGAATAACAAGTATAACAGTGCTAAAAAAATTCCTATCAGACAGAGGTTTAAATGTAGATGAATATATACCAAATAGGCTAGACGAAGGATATGGACTAAATAAAAAAGCAATAGAAAAAATCGTTTCAGAAAAATATGATTTAATGATTACTGTTGATTGCGGTATTTCAGGAATAGAAGAAATAGAGTATGCAAATAGTTTAGGACTAGAAACTATTGTAACAGACCATCATGAGCCAGCAGAAGTTTTACCAAATGCACTTGCAGTTGTAGATGCAAAAAGAAAAGATAACAAATATCCTTTTAATCAATTAGCAGGTGTTGGTGTTGTATTTAAATTAATACAAGCTATAGGTATTAAATATAATTTGGAAGAAAAAGAATATTTGAAATATTTAGATTTAGTATGTGTTGGAACAATTTCAGACATAGTTCCACTAGTTGATGAAAATAGAGTAATTGCAAAACTTGGACTAAAACTGGTAGAAGTTACTAAAAATGTTGGGTTAAAAATTTTGTTGAATGCAATTGGATATAAAAAAATAGATTCATCAGCAATATCTTTTGGTGTAGCACCTAGAATTAATGCATGTGGCAGAATGGGACATGAAAAAGAGGCATTAAAATTATTCTTAACAGAAAATATAGTAGAGGCTACAGATATATCTAAAAAACTAAATGAATATAATAAGCAAAGACAAGATACAGAAAAGAAAATTTTTGAAGAAGTATTACAAAAAATAGAAAATGGCGAGAAAAACAAACCTTGTATAATTTTAGCAGACGAAAAATGGCATCATGGTGTAATTGGAATAGTTGCATCAAAAGTTACAGAAATGTATTATAAACCTAGCATATTAATTTGCTTTGAAGGAGATGAAGGAAAAGGCTCTGGCAGAAGTGTTGCCGGATTTGACCTACATGATGCAGTATCAAAATGTGATAAGTATGTAGAAAAATTTGGTGGTCATTCTATGGCTATTGGAATTAGTGTTAGTAAAGAAAACTTTGATAAATTTAAAAATGATTTTGAAGAATATGCAGAAACTACAAATGTTAAAGATTTAATACCAATTATTAAAATTGATGATGAAATAGGAATGAAAGATATGCAGGTTGCAGTTGCCCAAGAATTAGATAAACTTGAACCATTTGGTGAAGCTAATAAAATGCCATTATTTATGTATAGAAATTTAAAAATTAATTCTATTAGAGCATTATCTGAAGGAAAACATTTAAAATTAACATTAAAAGATGATAATCTTGTTATAGATGCTATAGGATTTAATATGGGATATTTAACTGAGGAATTCTTATTAGGTGATAAAATTGATGTTGTTGGAAGTCTTGAAATAAATAGATTTAATGGAAATGAAAATGTACAAATTAATTTGAAAGATATTAGAAAATCTTACTAAAATAAAGTTAATTATCCAAAAGGAGTGATAATACAAATGTCAGAAGTTAAAGAAGTTACCATAGATGACGTTTTAGAAAAAATGAAAAAAAATAGTAGAAGAAATGACCTAAAACTCATTAAAAGAGCATATGATTTTGCTAAAGAAAAACATGGAGACCAACTTAGAAAATCTGGAGAACCTTATATAATTCATCCTGTACAAGTTGCATATATTTTAGCAGGCTTAGAACTTGATGATGCCACTATTTGTGCAGCATTATTACATGATGTTGCAGAAGATACAGATGTTACAATTCAAAATATTTCAAAAGAATTTTCACCAGAAATTGCTGAAATGGTAGATGGTGTTACGAAATTAGGAAATCTTAAATATACTAGTGCTGAAGAACAACAAGTTGAAAACTATAGAAAAATGTTTTTGGCAATGGGAAAAGATATTAGAGTAATTTTAATTAAATTAGCAGATAGACTTCATAATATGAGAACACTAAAATTTTTAAAGAGAGATAGACAAATAGCTATAGCAAAAGAAACAGCTGATTTGTATGCTCCACTTGCTAATAGATTAGGTATGTATTCACTAAAATGGGAATTGGAAGACTTATCTTTCAAATATTTATGCCCTGATGAATATAGAGAAATTGTAGAAGGCATTGATAAAAAAAGAGAAGAAAGATTACAATTTATTAACCAAATAGTAGAACAAATAAGTCAAGAATTGAAGAAACAAAAAATTAAAGCTGAAATTACTGGTAGAGCTAAGCATTTATATAGTATATATAGAAAAATGAAAAGAGATAACAAAAATTTAGACCAAATTTATGATTTGTTTGCATTACGTATTTTGGTTGATAATGTTAAAGACTGTTATGCAGCATTAGGTGTTGTTCATGAACTATATAATCCAATGCCAGGAAGATTTAAAGATTATATTTCAGTACCAAAACCTAATATGTATCAATCTTTACATACTACATTGATCGGACCAAAAGGAACACCTTTCGAAGTTCAAATTCGTACTTGGGAAATGCATAGAATTGCTGAATTTGGTATTGCTGCACACTGGGCATATAAAGAAGCAAATAAAGATAAGAAAACATCTGTAACTGTAAAAGAAGATAAATTAGCATGGCTTCGTGAAACATTAGAATGGCAAAAAGATATGCAGGACCCACAAGAATTTTTAAATACACTTAAAACAGAACTTTTTGTAGATGAAGTTTATGTATTTACACCAAAGGGACAAATAAAAGTATTACCAAGAGGCGCAACACCAATAGATTTTGCATATTCAATTCATGCTGAAATTGGCCATCATATGACAGGTTGTAAAATTAATAGCAAAATGATGCCAATTATTACAACATTAAAAAATGGCGATATAGTTGAAATTGTTACATCAGATCAATCAAAAGGACCAAGTCGTGATTGGCTAAAATTTGTAAAAAGTACTACAGCTAAAAATAAAATACTAGCATGGTTTAAAAAGACACAAAGAGCTGAAAATATTGAAAAAGGTAAAACATTAATAGAAAAAGAAATAAAAAGAATAAGTATACCATATAGTAAAATTTTCAAAAGTGAATATATTACTCCAGCACTAGAAAGATATAAATTTAATACAATTGAAGATATGTATTCAGCAGTAGGCTTTGGAGCTATATCACCAACAAAAATAATAGCAAAAATGTTGGAAATTTATAAAAAAGATAATCCAGATGAATTTATAGAAGAAACATTAGAACAATTGGCAAAAGAAAAAACAAGAAAAACAAAACCTTCTAATGTAGGTATTGTTGTAAAAGGAATAGATAACTGTTTAGTTAGATTATCTAAATGCTGTAATCCAGTTCCTGGTGATGAAATAGTAGGTTTTATAACAAGAGGAAGGGGTGTATCAGTACATAGAAAAGACTGTGTTAATATAAACGACTTGATTTCACAAGAAGATAGAATGATAGATGTATATTGGTATAATGATAGCCAATCTGCATATAATGTTGAAATTGAAGTATTAGCTAATGACAGAAATGGTTTATTAGCAGATATTATCAAACAAATTTCATCTGTTAAAACTAGATTAATTGGAGTAAATTCAAAAGTTAATAAAGAAAAAATTGTTGTTACAGATTTAACTGTTGAAGTAGAAAATTTGGAAGATTTAAATAATATATTAAAAGCTTTAAGAAAAGTAGATAATGTATATGAAGTAAATAGAAAAATGTAAATAAAAAAACGCAAAGGAAGATGATTAAAAAATGATACTAAAGAGAATTAAAGTTTTAACTGAATTAAAAGAATTTACAAATACATATATAATTCAGGATGAAATTAGTAAGGAAACAATGGTGGTTGATCCAGGAGGAGAAGTTGATAAAATTATTCAAATGCTTGATATTTTAGAGGCAAAATTGAAATATATTTATTTAACACATTGCCATGGAGACCATATTGGAGGTGTATGTGAACTAAAAAATAAAAAGGGTGGAATGATTTTAATTCATAGATTTGATGCAGAAGGATTAGAAAATGATAAATTAAGCTTAACTACATATATAGGTATTGATACAAAATTTGAATCAGATTCACGTTTAAATGATAATGACTTAATACACTTAGGAAACCTTGAGTTTAAAGTTATTCATACACCAGGACATACAAAAGGAGGAAGTTCTTTATATTGTGAAAGCGAAGGGTTTGTTATTACAGGAGATACTTTGTTTAGAGGAACATGGGGAAGAACTGATTTGCCATCTGGAAGCTTGGAAGAAATAATGGATTCAATTATAAATAAACTTCTTATTCTGCCAGATGAAACAATTGTATATCCAGGGCATGGAAAATCTACAATGATTAGAGAAGAAAAACCAATTTATTTAGATTTAAAACCTAGATTAGATTAGTTCTACTTAAGAATCTTTTGCATATAATATTTATAAGGTAATTAATAAATATCATATGCAAAGGAGAAAATAACAAAGTGAAAATAAAAGTAGTAACAGTAAAAGAGATATTTAAATATTTAGCAAAAATAACTGTAGTGTTTGGAATGATAGCTATTTTTGCTAATTTTTTTTATACAAATAAAAATATAAATAATTGTTTTGCATTTAATTCTAGCAAATGTATAGCAACTATAAAAAAAGAAATCTTGCTTTTAAGAGAAGATGAAAATATTAATATAAAATTTCAGCCTAAAAATTATATTTTTTCTACATTAAATAATGAATTTAGCATGTTTAAGGCGGTAGCTACAACAAATTTAACAAATACTAAATTAGGAAACAGTGAAGACAATATCAATAATGTGCGGAGGTGAAACTACAAATATAGATTCACAGCAACAACCCAAAAATCCAAACAATAATACTACCGAGCTAGAAGAAGTCAAAACAGGTGTAAATGTGGAAGTAATTCCTTCTAATATACCTGATAAAAATTCGTATGAAATATTTGGAGTGAAATTGAGAAACGAATCATCATATAATTTGTCAGATGAAATTACAGATTTAAATATAGAGTTAAATAAACAAGACATTATGATTTTTCATACACACACATGTGAAAGTTATACACCAACTGAACAATATCAATATGATGCAACAGGAACATTTAGAACAACAGACTTAAATTATACTGTATCAAGAGTAGGAGATGAACTAGAAAAATATTTAGTTAATTATGGGTACACAGTAGTACATGATAAAACATATCATGATTATCCAGCATACACAGGTTCATATAATCGTTCATTAGTTACAGTCCAAAATTTGTTATCAACATATCAAAATACAGATGTTGTTATAGATTTACATAGAGATGCTATTGGTGATAACACATATGCGCCAAAAGTTAAAATTGGTGATGAATATTGTGCAAGAATGATGCTTGTTATAGGAACTGATGGAGGAGGATTATATCATAAAAATTGGAGAGAAAATTTAAAATTTGCTATAAAATTACAGCAAAAAGCAAATGAATTATATCCAGGATTATTTAAACCAATTATTGTTAGAAATTCTAGATATAATCATCAAGTATCAAAAGCTGCTTGCATAATAGAGGTTGGTGCAACAGGAAATACTTTGGAAGAATGTATGAATAGTATGAAGTATTTGGCAAAAATTTATAATGAAATGTAAAAAAATTAAAGAAGTATTGAATTTATTTTTAAGTTAATATAAAATTGTGTAAAAGAAATGCATATACTAAAGAAGGAGTGATATACATGTCAAATATAATTCTTAATTTTAAAAAAAGTAAAATAACTGGAAAAGAAATAATGGAGTACTCAGAAGAAATAGAAAAAATACACATACTGATGAATAAAAAGGCAAATAGTAAAGATGAGTTTTTAGGATGGTTAAATTGGCCAACAAAATACGATAAAAAAGAATTCGAAAAAATAAAAAAATGTGCTAAAAGAATTCAAGAAAATTCAGAAGTTCTAATAGTAATAGGCATAGGTGGCTCATATTTAGGAGCAAGAGCTGTTATAGAAGCATTAAAAAGTTCATTTTATAATATCCAAGACAAATCTACAAGAAAGTTTCCACAAATTTTTTACGTTGGAAATAATTTAAGTTCAACATATATAAATGATTTAATAGAATTAATTCAAGATAAAGATTTTTCTATAAATGTAATATCAAAGTCTGGAACAACAACAGAACCGGCAATAGCTTTTAGAATATTTAGAAATTTATTAGAGGACAAATATGGTATTGGTGAAGCACAAAAAAGAATATATGTTACAACAGATAAAGAAAAAGGTGCATTAAAACAACTTGCAAATGAAGAAGGTTATGAAACTTTTGTAATACCAGATAATATAGGTGGTAGATATTCTGTATTAACACCAGTTGGATTATTGCCAATAGCAGTTGCTGGAATTGATATAGACAAATTAATGGCAGGGGG
>UMJX01051922.1_pt1 | contig 23814 bp, 23 predicted proteins | sample 1966131 | NCBI WGS metagenome assembly UMJX01 (sample SAMEA4836162, study PRJEB28245) | human gut metagenome | biome: gut microbiome; material: fecal sample | place: Denmark | collected 2008 | reverse complement strand
AAACCTAAAAAAATTAACCTACTTAAGAAAATTTAAATGGAGCATTTTATAATGGATTTAAGTAATGTTGAAACAAAAATTAATGAAATAATTTCAAATTCAGAGGACAGACAAATTGTAATGTGGTATGATGAGTCTGAAGAGTTCAGTGAGGAAATTAATAATATTAATTTGGATAATGCTGAACTGTTTGTGTTGGATGGGGAAAATTGGATTTATGCAAAGTATTATATTGAATCTGAAAATCCACAAACTAATTTTTTAGTTTATGCTCCTTTTAGAAAACCTGCTGATGAAGATAACTTTTTAGCGGACATGATACATTACGGCATATTATTTTCAGCAGATAAACTAAATATTCTCTGTCAGGAATTAGATATTGACTGTGTTAAATTTAGGGATGTTTTAAGTTCGTATTCTAATTTTTGGAATGCTTCAGCCAGAATAAATGCATTTAAGGATTTAAATATTCAGGACTACAGCAAGAATAGAATTGAATTAGGTGTTCTTGTAGTTCTTGCCGGTGAAAAGACTTTAAATTTTGAATATGTTGTTCGAAAGATTATTGTTAAGCATTTCCAAAAAGATGATTCTATTCTTGAAAAATTTGAAAAATACAATATTTTGGATGTTTTTTGGGAATTTGTCTATCAACATTTCGGTTACATAGAAGATGAACCTACAATTGGTAAATTCACAATATCATTAGTTTTAAACTACACTGCCAGTTTGTTTGAAGGATCTATTCCAAAATCATGGAAAAGATTCATAATTGAAGATAAAAACAACTCAAGAGTATTTATTGATAACTTTATGAACAATAACAATTATATGTCAACTTTCGAGAATATTTCTTCACTTTTAGAAGATAAACTCAATATTTTAAGAGACATTAAAAATTACACTGTTGATTCATACATTAAATGTGACAGCTTCAAAACATTTGATAGAAAGATTATAACCCATTATATTAGTTTATTAAGTGAAACAAAAGAAAAAATAGATTTCAACAGTATTTTAGAACTCAGAGAAAAAGGCCATTTCTACAATGACTTTGAAGATGAATATCAACTGATATACTGGGCTAATGAATTCATCGGACTTATAAATGAATTTCAAAGAGAAATTCTCCCTGATGATGTCAATGAAATAATCAATTTATTTACCAATAGATTTGTAAATATTGATAAGGCATATAGAAAATTCTATTATCATTATGATAGGATAAATGATACTGAAAATATTAGTGATATACAGTCTATGATTGAAAATATGTATGCAAATATATTTTTATTTGAAATAAATCCTAAATTCACATCTTTAATTGAAAATATTAAAGATATTTCTCTTACTAAACAGTGGAGATTTTATAAAACATTCATTCACAATAATAAAACTAAAACCATTGTAATTATTTCTGATGCATTAAGATATGGCTGTGGGGTTGAACTAAAAGATGAACTAGATAAAAACCCTACATGGACAAACACTGTCCAGCCAATGTTATCAACTGTTCCATCATATACTGCATTAGGAATGGCAGCATTACTTCCGAATAAGGAAATTAAATATGAAAATGGCAATATCTTGGTTGATGGTAAACAGTGCAAATCAACTGAAGAAAGACAAAAGATATTGCAGGAATATAATTCTGATGCAATTGCAGTTCAATTTGATGATATTTACTCTTTAAATCGTCCAAAACTTAGAGAATTAACTAAAGGTAAAAATTTAATTTATATTTATCATGATCAAATTGATGCAAGGGGGGATAATGCTCCTACTGAAAATGAAGTATTTGAAGCATCTCAAGAAGCTATTGATGAGATTACAAAATTAACAACCAAATTAATTGATGGTGCTCATTTTTCAAGAGTTATTGTCACTGCCGACCATGGATATATTTATAAAAGAGGTACTTTAGATGATAGTGATAAAGTTAATTTAGATGCTATTGGGGCTTTTCATAAAAACAGAAGATTTTTACTTACATATGATAAAACGGATATTCCTGGAACTAAATGTTTGTCATTAGATTACATTAACAATGAAGATGTGTATGTTACTGTTCCAAAAGGTGTAGATATATTTAAACTTAAAGGTGCTGGCTTAAATTATGTTCATGGTGGTTTATCTCTTGAAGAAGTCATTGTACCTGTAATTGAAGTTAAATCTAGACAAGGAGGTAAAAATCAAAGAACTGTTCAATTAGATTTAATCGGTTCTAATAATAAAATTACCAATTATGAAACAATGCTAACATTTTTCCAAAAGGAAAATGTTTCAAATACAGTTCTTCCTCTTGAAGCTTCAATTTACTTTGAAGATGATGATGAAAATAAGATTTCCAATGAAGTAATTATTTTTGCAGATAAAAATAGTGAATATTCGCAGGATAGACAATTCAAAGAAAAATTCACATTGAAACGCATGAGTTATTCAAAAAACAAAATGTATTATTTAATAATTAAAGACGGACAGACAGATCTTGAAGTTGAAAGATATGAATTTATGATTGACATAGCTTTCCAGGACGGGTTTGATTTCTTTTAGGTGAGACATATGATTGAGTATGATTTAGAAGACGATTTAAATGAAAAACTAAAACATTACTTTGATGGTAAAATTGTAAGAAAAGACCTAACAAAAAGAGTTAAAGAAGGTGCTAATGTGCCTGTTTATGTTTTAGAATATTTGTTAGGTAAATATTGTTCTCAAGATGATGCATTAGTTGAACAGGGTGTTCAGACAGTTAAAGATATTCTTGCAAATAATTATGTTCGTCCTGATGAATCTCAAAAGATTTTATCTAAACTTCGTGAACATGGTTCTTATTCTATTATTGATGTTGTTACTGTAAGATTGGATTATCATTCTGATACATATTATGCAACATTTTCCAATTTGGGTCTTAAAGACATTGCAATTAATCCCGAGATTCCTCAACGATTTGAACGACTGTTAGGTGGGAATTTATGGTGTATGGTTAGTTTGGAATATGATTTTGATGAAGCTGATTTCAGATCACAAACAATCAAGATTAGAGATTTACAACCAATACAGTTACCTAATATTGATTTGGATGATATTTTATTAAATAGAAAAAATTTCACTAAAGAGGAATGGATTGATATTCTTTTAAGGTCTTGTGGTATGGAACCAACTCAATTTGATGAACGTGTGAAATGGTTACTGTTAGCTAGACTCATTCCTTTAGTTGAAAATAACTTTAACTTATGTGAATTAGGGCCAAGAGGAACTGGGAAATCTCATATCTATAAAGAAATTTCTCCAAATTCAATTTTAGTTTCTGGTGGTCAAACTACTGTAGCTAATCTATTTTACAATATGAATACTAGACAAATAGGTCTTGTTGGTATGTGGGATTGTGTTGCTTTTGATGAAGTGGCAGGAATCAAATTCAAAGACCAAGATGGTATAGCTATTATGAAAGATTTTATGGCATCAGGTTCATTTTCAAGAGGTAAAGAAGAAAAGAATGCAAATGCTTCAATGGTATTTGTAGGTAATATTAATCAAAGTGTTGAATCATTATTAAAGACTTCTAGTTTATTTGATCCGTTCCCTTCCGAGATGGGTACTGATACTGCATTCTTTGATAGGATGCATTGTTATATTCCTGGTTGGGAAATACCAAAATATAGGCCTGAATTTTTCACAGATGATTTTGGATTCATCACTGATTACTTATCTGAATTCTTCCGTGAAATGAGGAAACGTTCTTTCACTGATGCTTATCAGGAATACTTTAGATTAGGGCGTGATTTAAACCAAAGGGACACTATTGCAGTTAATCGTATGGTGTCTGGTCTTGTTAAATTAGTATATCCTGATGGTGACTTTGATAAAGAAGATATTCGTGAAATATTAACTCTTGCTTTGGAATCTAGAAGGAGAGTTAAAGAACAACTTAAAAAAATTGGTGGAATGGAATTTTACGATGTTAACTTTTCATATATTGATTTGGAAGAAGATAGGGATTATCCTGTTGGTGTTGAGGAACAAGCAAGTAGCACTTTAATTCCTGAAGGTGAATTGAAACCAGGACATTTATATTCTGTTGGTCCATCTGAAAGTGGAAAACCGGGTGTTTATAAATTTGAAACAGAAATGATGAATGGTAATGGAAAATTCACTCCAAATGGAATAGGTTCCAAAAAACCAATTACTGAAGCAGTTAAAATTGCTTATCAATATTTCAAATCTAATGCAAGTTCAATTAGTGGACAGATATCTTACAAGGATAAAGATTATGTAATGCAGGTCAAAGATTTGCATGGTGTTGGAATGACAAATCATTTAACTTTGGCGACATTTATAGCATTATGTAGTGTTGCAACAAATAGGCAAGTTCTTCCATCACTAGCTATATTAGGTAACTTCTCTTTAGGTGGAACGGTTGAAAAAGTGCAAAACTTGGCTGATGCTCTTCAAGTTTGTTTGGATAGTGGTGCTAAAAAAGTATTAATTCCAATGAGTTCCTATGCAGATATTGGATTAGTGCCTCCTGAATTGTTCTCCAAATTTACAACAATACCATACAATACTCCTGAAGAAGCAGTTATGAAAGCATTTGGAGTTGAATAAATGGATTTTTCTTCAAATATTAATGCAGATGTTCCAATTAAAACAATCAATGATGATGAATTAAACAGGGCTGATTTTTCAATTAGAGTTGCTGAATCAATTTTAAATTATGATAGTGAAGAATGTTTGGTTTTGGGATTGATGGGTGAATGGGGATCTGGAAAAACATCAATTAGAAATATGATCTTTGAACACATTGAAACTAAAAACGATGAGCATATTTTAATTAAATTTAATCCATGGTATTTTTCAAATCAAGATAGTTTGTTGTTCCATTTTTTTGATGAATTAACTGAAGGTTTTAATAAAAAGGATGTTTTTAAAAATATATGTGCAAAAGTTTCTAAATTAAAAAATAAGCTTGTTTCAGCCACTTCAATAAATGTGGGTGTTGAAGGTAATGGAATTTCATTAAAATTAAAAGAGCTTTTCAATAAAAAAGATTATGAAACATTTAACTCGATTAAAAATGATTTGATGAAGTTATTCGCTGATTTTGATTATAAAATCATTATTTCAATTGATGATATAGATAGATTAACTAATGATGAAATAAAACAAATCTTTTTATTAGTTAAATCACTTGCAAACTTTCCTAATGTAATTTATATATTATCTTTTGAAGATTCTGTTGTAAAAAAAGCATTATCTTCTGAATCATATTCTGGTGAGAATTATCTTGAAAAAATAATTCAAATTCCTATTTTTGTTCCTGAAGTTACAAGAACTAAAATGAATAGTTTGATAATGAAAAGATTTGATTATATTTTCGCAGATAATCATGGTGTTATTGAGAAATACTTTGACATTGGTTTGAATAGTATTTTATGGAAAATTTTTCCATTTATTAAAACAATGCGTGATTTAAATAGATATATGAATGTTTTAAATTTTTATAAAGGATCATTGGTTGATGAACTTAATGTTGGAGATTTTTTGATATTATTGTTGCTTCAAATTTTTGAGCCGGAAATTTATAAGGAAATTAAAAATAGAAAATATGATTTGATTAGTTTTTATAAACTTCAACAACTTAAGTTTGATGAGCAAAAAGAAGTTGTATCAAATTTATTCAATGATTTGTATGTATTATCCCAAACTAAATTGGAAAATGAATTATTTTCTGTTTTATTGTATTTATTCCCAATTTTTGGAAAGGTTAATATGCCTAATCAATATTTCAATGGAGAAAATATAAATCGATGGGCTGAGAATAAGAAGTTATGTACTGAAAAATATTTCGATAAATATTTCACATTAAGTCTTGAAGAAAATGAAGTAAGTGATTCAGTTATATCTGATTTATTGGAAATGGATGATGTTGATGCTATTTCTCAAATTTTCATTGACTTGGATTCGAGAGGCCAAATTAAAGATGCTTTTAATAAACTAATTCCAAGGATAATGGAAATTCCTCAAAAAAATTGCCCCTCATTTATTATGTCGATTTTCAATATTGGTGAAGCCATTGATTTAACAGATGATAGCACCACTATTTCAAATAGTCTTTATATTAGTAGTGTTTTGGAAGGATTAATTAAGAACTTAAATGATAGAAATGGCTTTTATGAGTTATTAAAATCTAAAGTGAATGATAAGGATAATTTATTTACAGTAATTGAATTTATTTATAAAATAGGTTATGATTATGGATGTTATGTTAATGATAATCCAAAAAATGAAAATGAAATTTGTATTTCAAAAGACCAATTCTTTGAATTAAAAGATATTGCCTGTGTTAAAATTAAAGAATTAAATGAAAATGGTAGATTAGTTAAAGATAACAATTTAGTAGCATATTTAACATATTGGCATGTTTGGGGTTATGAAGAAGAAGTAGTTAATGTTTTTGATTCAAACTTTGAAAGTGATGATGATTTCATTGAATTTTTAGACCATCTTAGAAATTATTCTATTTCTGGAGGTATGCACAGAAGAAAAATTGCTTTTGATAAAATTAAAGAGTATTATGATTTAGACAAAGTAGTAAATAGAATTAAAGAGATTAAACATGATGAAAAAACTTCAGAAGAACATAAAATATTTTGTGAAAAATTTTGTGATGAATATAAAAGTTTTCCTTTTATGTTTTATAAATAATATGGAGTTTAATGTTCAATACAACTTTAAATGATGATTAAAATGACTGAAGACAGATTTAGAAAATATGATGAACTTGAAGATGATGAAAGAAGTCCTTGATGCTTTCAGACATATGAAATTAATTTCTGATTATAACAGATTCAGATTATACAAATACAAGGTTGAAGACTTAATCAAAGATTATGAGCAGTTAAATAGGCTCCGTGAAGAAATCCAGTAGAAATATTTTTCACTCTATGATGAACTTAATCTAGAAGAATTAATCGAAGGTGAGCTTGACACAGGTGATTGGGGAAGAATTAGAGAAAAGGAAAACGAAAGATGGAGCTCAGAACTGGAACTCATGAGTGAAATCAAAACTCATTTTGAAATTGCAATCAAGATGATTGAGACCGGTGAAGCCGAGCAGGTCATCATTGATGAAGAGAATAAATAATATTATTTACAGACATTTATTTTGAAGACAAATATTTTCACCCTTGTTTGTTTTCAAATATAGAAATAAGTCAAAATATCATTGACTTGTTTCTATTCTATCCCTTATTTTAAAACATTAATTATTAATGTTACTTCCACAATAATTTTAAAAAAGTAGACTCTTTCAAAAACTTTGTTGATTTGAAATGTATTGGAAAAATTTAGTTCAAATTTTTAATTCTGTTTAAAAATAGTTAAATTTAATCAATAGTTGGAGTAAAGTTTTTATCATGGCTAATCAAAAAACATTCACTCCAAATAGTATTTTAGATGTTAAACAATATATATTTTGTGATTCTGATGATGGATTAGTCCTTTCAGATCCTCGTTTTGTGAAGATTTTTAAATCCTGTCAGAAGGCTCTTAAATCTTTTGATTTAAGTTTTAAAAAGGATGTTCCTTATTTTAAAATGAATTTGTCTAGATGTTCTCATTGTGGAACTCGTCATGTAGTTAAATATGGTTTTACAGAAAGAAAATTAGTATTTAAAGAAATAGGTAAAACTAAAGTAAAAGTTCAGCGTTATATTTGTAAACGTTGTGATAAAACCTTTCAAACGGATTTAACAAGTCTTGTTGATAAAAATAGTAATTTTACAAATGAATTGAAAAGTGAATCTGAGCATTTAATTTCAAATTATCTGGGAAGTTTGAAAAAATGTTTGTAAATCTTTTAAAAAATTCTTTGGAATCAGTATTTCTCATCAAACGATTGAAAACTGGTCATTTGTTAATGAAAACATTTTAGAATTTGATTTAGAACATTGATCAGGTTATTATGTCTTTGATGTCGAATGGATAAAAATCAATGGAAAAATGGAAATATCGTCACACATTGCTAGATTCTATTTCAAATTGCATTGTAGCTGATGCAATTTACGATAATGAAGATGAAACTACTGTTGAAAAGTTTTTAAGAGAATCTACGATAAATAAAAATAAAATTGCAATCACTACAGATTTGGATAAAAAATATGCTTCAATTATTCCAAAATTAGGTTTTAAACATCAATTATGTATTTTTCATACTAAAAAAAAAAGCTTAAAATAAACAATTGAAAAAATTTAAAGACAATTATCATCTTTCAGAAGAAGAATATCAAGAATATCACCAACAACTGAAAATAATTAAAGATTTATTTGATTTAAATGATTATGATCAATTTAAAAAAGAAGTACAATCTTTAATTTATCGTGAAGATGATTTTCATCCAGTTATTTACAAAATAATTAGAAAATCTATTGCTCCAAGATATAAAAGCTTCATTTATCATTTAAAAGATAAAATGAATTGAAAAGACAAGTAATAAACTTGAAAATGCCTTCCAAAAAAACAATGCCAAAATCCAAAAAAAACGAACATTCAAGACCAAACAAGGAGTTTTAAAACGAATCTATCGCAGAGATCTAATTTGGAATGACAACCGAAAGAAGGATTTTGAAAATCAACAAAGTTTTTGAAAGAGTCTAAGTGGAGAACCAAAACCATGACCGATTCAATTGTTTTACTTGAAGAAAGAAAAGAAGTTACCACATTCCTTTTAGACGAAGGTACAATAACCGAAACCACTGTTACAACACCAACCGGCGAAACACCTGGATATACTTACAGTGGAGATAAAATCGTAACTGATGATGTTGTAACATTGTCTGAAAACTCAGACATTGGAAAGCCAACCGTCAAAAAGTACATCGATGAAAACACCGAAATAATATTGGGCGTTGCAGTCAATGACCCCATCACAATGACTGGAGGCAAGAGAAAAACAGCAGTCCTTGTACTTGGACATCTATTCAGATTAAAGCTTGCATCTGGATTATCAAACATTAAAGTCAATGACAAAATAGCTTTAACATCCACCGGAGCTATCAAATCAGATGACGGCGAATACATTGCAATGCATCCGGTTGAAAACTCCGACAGTTACAATTTTATTGAAGTATTCAGACCATATGACATTTCATAAGGTGATAATGTGATTACAAAAGGAAATGATACCAAAGTGCAAAACGAAGTGATTGCTCAAACCATCACCGATGAGACTGCAAAAAGGTTAAAGCTTGCAAGACTCTTTCCAAAACAGGAAATCAAGGAAAACTCCAATTACTATACCTACTTCAGACAAAACATCAATATTGATCAGGCCATTAACAGGGATTGCTTGGTGAAGCAAAGGACATTGCACCAGGCGCAAGCTTACAGGAGCTAAACATCAGAAAACCTGTAACCGATACCATCAGTATTGATACTGTTGGAGGAGTTCTAAACATTAACAAGGACATGTTTGATTCAGATATTGTTTCTTTTGAAGACTTGTTAGGTGATGTGGCTACCGTTATTGCAAACAGGATCGAATATAACATTTATGATACATTAATCAGTTCCACAAATGTTCCGGAATTCAACACTTCACAAACCGAAGATACAATGGAAGCTTTTGGTCAGTTCGTAATCTCAGCGCAGGAGGCTTTCAAAGGCAATGCTGAGGCAGGAGCAGATTTAACAATAATGGCAGAGCCATATAAAACCTTAAGCTATGTAAAACAATTAGCTTACCTCAACAACAAGTTGGTACAGCCGGTTGAAGACATCAAGGAATACTACGGCATTGACAATATCGATTTTCTAGGAACCACACAGGCCGACGGAGGATCATTAATTGGAGATAAAGAATATATAGGATTCGATTTAAGAAATGCTCCATTAACAGTATTGTATTCCAAATCAGTCGGTACCACTACTGCACCTATTACCAATGATGAAAACATTGCCGACTTCTATCCTATAATTGAAATCATGAGAAAGGACATCTACGATGAACTGCCTCAGTATACCAAACTGTTCATACAATCTAAAGTGGGAATATTATTGAATAAGCCAGGTCTTGCACTCAGAGGTACCTGCAGACCATAATGGAGGCGAATGTTAATGTTAACCAAAGGAAATGATGCTAAAGTACAAAATGAAGTGATGGCTCAGATTGTTGCAGACACTTCAGCCAAATGGATGAAATTTACCCGCTTGCTTCCAAAGCAGGAAATACAGGAAAATATCCAGTATTACACTTACATGTCTCAAAGAGTCAATATCGAGGAAGCTATTCAGTCCGGAATACTTGGTGAGGCAAAAGACATTGCTCCGGGTGCAACACTTCAGGAATTGAATGTTAGAAAACCAATCTCAGAAACAGTAAGTATTGATACTATCGGAGGAGTATTGAACGTCTCAGCACAGATGTTGGATTCCAATCTAATCAGCGTTAATGACATGCTGCAGGACGTTGGAATTCTTATCGGAAGAAGTATTGAAAAGGCAGCCATCAACATGATTGAAAACTCCGGTAAAGTTACCAGTTATGATTTTGAATCCTATGATGATACTGGAATGACAATATTGAAAGCTCAGGAAAAATACAAGGAAAAGGCTGGTAGCTTTGCAAACCTGAACACAATGGCCGTCAGCTATAAATCACTCACAACCTTGAAATCTGATTTGTTCACCAACAACAGACAGGTTGAACCGGTAGAGATTATTCAAAGCTATTATGGCGTTGACAATATTGATCTCTTGGGAACTGCTGTCTGTGATGGTGGATCTGAAATGGGTGACAAAACCTATATTGGAATGGATTACTTAAATCCTGGAATGAAGCTATTATATTCCAGAAGTACTGGAACTACTGTTGCTCCACTCGGACCTGATGGTGAGATGTATGACTTCTATCCATTGATTGAATTTATGCGCAAGGACATTCGTGATGAGCTGCCGATGTATACAAAGCTATTCATACTTTCAAGTGTTGGTGTTTTGATGAATGCTCCTAACAGAATTATCAAAGGTACATTTAGAGAATAACCATATTTAATTTCCTCCTTAAATATGCCCTTTCGTTTGAGGTGCGTGTAGGGGTAAAAGAATAATAATATCTCATGTGCTATCGGCACTAAAATTCTTCTGCAAAGAGTTTGCTCGAAACTAAACCTTAATAGCTGGAATCAACTTCCAGCTATTAAAACCCTTATCTACATTGAAGTCAAATATAATATTGAATGGAGCTATTGAAAATGAAACTGATTCTTGATAATGAAAATTCAAATCCTGCAACAATAACAGTTAAAGGAAAAGAAATAACTCTACTTTTAGTTGAATCAAGTATATTAATAGACAGTTCACAAATAGCCAAGATATTTGACAAAAAAGAAAAGACAGTAGCTACCAAGGTTCAAAAATCAAAATTGGAAAAGTATGAAACTACAAATATAAAGATATTAAAAAATTATGGGTTGATGCATCCTGATGCAATTAAGCCAAGACCTTTTTATGATTTAAGGCAGATACTTGAGGGTCCGGCCAAATATTATTTCAAACAGATTGATGAATTGGATCTCATTGAAGTTATTATTAAAGTAGCTATTGGAAAGCATAGGGAATGGATTCACAATAGATATATTGATAAATTCTGATAATCACAACATTTTGATTAATTAATTACAATAATGATTTGATGAAATTAATCTAGATAATTAAAATCACAATCTTTAGAAAAAACATTTAAGTAACAGTTTTTTGCTTGAAGATAATTAATTTCTTTTATATCAATGCCATCTACAAGGTTAAAATAAGTTGCATGTGAGATATTTGAACTAATTGAAGTATTTCTTACTGGTTGATTCAAATTAGAAAATTTTGTAGCATCTGCTAAACAAAGATACAATTTAGGACTCAAAGGAAAAAACACAAATGTGTTATCTTGACCTAAACCTGGTGGATTAACAGGATTCCATAACAAAATAGGATTATCTGATGTCCAAAAGTTCAGTTTAGTTTTATTTTTAATTAAAATCCACTTTCTGTAGTAAAAATATTTCGAAAATTTTTTAGAAAGTTTTACAATATTTTCCATATGCCAATCTTTTACATGCTCTTCATTAGGTAATTCATCAAACAAATCTTGAAATTTTGAAGGTATTTCAATTTCTTGGATGAGTTCTTCTTTCAATTCTAAAGAATTATTTTTAATCCATTCTCTCTTATCTTTAGTCCGAACAAACTGAAGGGATAGGTAATAAGATAAATTAGCTCTTACGGACGAAGCATTTAAATATCCATATTTTTTATTTCTGACTAAATTATTAATATATTTACTTGATTCTTTTTCTATATCACTTAACTGACTTTCGAGATAATATTTAGGTGATTCATAAAAATATTTGCTTTGTGCAACATTTTTAATAAGGCTTTTATATGCCTTTTTTTCTTTAACATTAAAACAATTGATTAAATCATTTTTATGATTATTGTCCTTAAAATTTCTTAAATAAAATCGTGGAACATAATGCTGTTTTTTTGGTTTAGTCATGAAAAATTCATACCTTTAAATTATTTTATTTATAATTTATTTATGTGTTATAACAAATTAATGTTTAAGTAAGTTATATAAAATTGTGGAGTACATTATGAAAAGACCTAAACAGCACAAAATTGATAGTCGTGCACAAAAAATATTTGCCAATAATTGTCCTGATAATTGGTCATTATCCGAACCAAGTAATGATTATGGACTTGATTATCTTGTTCAAGTTTTTGAAGACAATGAAATAGGAGAATCAACAAAAATTTCATTTTTCATTCAATTAAAAGGAACTGAAAAGTATAAACAAAACAATACTCATGTTAAATTTCAAATGAAAACAGATACATTGGAGTATTATTTTACTAAAGTTTCATTACCTGTTTTTTTAGTCGTTGTTGATGTTACTTCTGAAAATTATTGCTGGTTATTTCTTCAAGAGTATATTAATGAAGAATTAGAAGTAAAAAACCCCTCATGGAAATCTCAAAAGACAATAACCTTAGATATCCCAAAAGAAAATACCTTTTCAAATCCAGAAATTATAGGAAAATATGCATCCGAAGGTTTATCTTATTGTAATTTATTGGTAAATGGTATACCAACCAAAGAATTAGAATGGAAAGTGAAAAATATCACGAACAATCCCTCAAAAAAATTAAAGGATATTAAAAATTCTTACTCTAAATTATATAATGATGAAACAAAAATTGGTTTTGAATTAATTCATAATGATAATAATCTTATTGATGGAAAAAAAGCTTATGAATCTGTTTATGACAAAACAAAAGGAGATTCTGAAAATATATTGCCTCATCTCAACTCCATCATTGGATTAATACCATTTTATGAATGGCAAAATGAAGATGAAGTAGGCCAATTATTTAAATTTATTGAAGAAGGGTTTAAATTAGCAAAACAAAATAGAATATATCATCTTGAATATTATTTTTATGGTTGTCATTTGGAAAAATCATTTTATATTCTGCAAAATGAATTAGATAGGTTGTTACTAACAAAAAGAATTTCTGAAACTCAAAACAATATTTTATCAGGATTGATAGGAATAAATTTAGATGAACCAATATCAGAAATATTCCAATCACTTTCCAGTTGTTATGATCATTTTTCAAAAAATTTAATGAAAGCCTTGGATAATGGAGAAATATTTATTTTTATAGAATTATTAAGAATGCTAATTAATATTCAAATTTATCAAACAAAAATAATACGCAATAGTTCAGAAGAAAATTTATTAAAGTCATTATTTAATCACATTATAGAATTAATAAACATTTTTGAAGGATTAATTAATTTTTCAGAAGACTTTGAAATTTTTAGATATGATTTATATGTCTTTAAAATTACTTACTACTTTTTCATTGATGATGAAAAATATAACCAGATAATTGAAGATTATATTAATTATTCAAAGAAAAATAACTCTAAATACCACATGCAAAGAGCAGATGATTTGAAAAAACAATTCAACATCCCATTAAAGAGAACTAAAAAAATAGAAGAGATGTCTGATGAAGAAATTTTTAAATTTTACAGAACAGTGATTCTTGCAATTGAAGGAATAGATATCAGTACAGATACAAGTGATGATGCATTTGTTTTAAAAACTGCAGTAGAAGATTTAAACCCAAAAAGAATACTGGATAATTGTTCAAATTTAGAATTGATATATGGTTCTTGTGGAATATATGCGCCTTTTTTTGGATTACATGCAAATGGGATGAAAATGTTATATTGCGAACATGGAGGAATTACTTCAGATTTGCATTTAGACCACGCTTATCAAGAATTTCACAAGAAGTATTGTATGGATTGTAAACATAAATCTGAACAGGATTTCAAATGGAATCCTGATAAATTAAATTACGTTAAATCAGATAAATTTAAAGAAATAATTAATAAACATCCTATATTTAGTTTGCCTAGATAATTAATAATAAAAATCAAAACATTATTAAATTTAAATTAAAATGTTCCAATAATCACTACACATATTACTTTTTTTTACTGAATCAAACAAAACAAAGGGAAATAGATAAAAACTAAAAAATGGAGATAAAATAATCATTTATCGATAGAAATAATTCAATAAACTGGAAGTTGATTGAAGAATTTTTGCCAAAAGACAGAACATATAAGAGTCTGTAAAATTTTATAGGCTTTTTTCAAATTAATTTTTTTTACAGTTGAAACTTCACCTTGATGAAAAATTCGTTCTAATTTTACTTTAATTTAGAAAATATTGATTTAAAAATAGTAAATTACTTAAATAAGTGGGGACAAATAATATTTTATGACCAAACAAAACAAATTTGCCCCCAATAGTAATTTAAACTTCATACAACTTAAACTTTTTGATTTTTCTGAAGAAAAAAATTGATTATGAAAAAATCATTTCAGAAAGGCTTAACAAAAGCCAAAATATTGAAAATACTAATCAAAAACTATTTTTAGACGAAAATAATATATTTTCATATGTTAATCCAATTTGTCAAGTTTGTGGAGCTCATAAAATTATCAAAAAAGGCACAATAACAAAAAACAAACAAAATATCAATGGAAAAACTACAGAATTCAAAGAACAGCAATATCAATGCAAAAAATGTGGAAAAAAATTCGGAATATACAATAATCCATTAATTGGAAAAAAATAAACAATTTTTACAAGAAATAATGGATAAAATACCTAGAATAATGAAAATTGGATATCAATCACTTCGTAAAATAAGTAAATACTTTGAAATATTCCTTGGAATCCGTGTATCTCATCAAACAATCAAGAATTGGTCCAATAAAAATCACAAGGAAACAATCAACAACGAAGAATTTGAATATTCTGGCTATTATGTATATGATGAGCAATTTTTAAGACTTAATGGAGTCAAACATTACAAATTAACATTATTTGATGCTATACTTAATGTTCCAGTCTCAGAACGAATAGTACGTCGCAGAATACCAAAAAATACTAAAAAATTTATCTTAGATTCAACGAAAAATAAACCATTTATTTGCTTAACAACAGATTTATTTCCAATGTATCGCAATGTAGCCGATGAAATGGGAGTAAATCATCAATTATGCACATTTCATTTATTTCAAACAATAAATCACAAATTAAAAGTCTACTGCAGAAGAAACAAGATTAACAAAAAACAAAGAGAACATATCTATGAAAATGCACAAGAATTAAAAAACTGTTTCAGACAAAATTCAACAAAAGAAGCAATAGGACAATTTAAACAATATTTACAAAATTACGTGGCCATACCAGTAGTATTAAAAGATTTTATAAGTAAACACATCATTAATCACTTTCACAGATATGTACAACACTTAGATGATGAAAATATTGAAAAAACATCGAACAAAGTCGAGAATTACTACAGACAAACTAACCCAGAAAAAATAAAGAAATTATACAAAACTAAAAACGGAATTCTGACATTTTTAAACTACCAAATGGAAAATTGGACACAAAAACACATAAAAATCAAATAAACCTATAAAATTTTACAGACTCAAATATTAAAGTATTTACGAAGCTCTTTTTTAGATTTAAGTTCATTTAAGATGAACAGGATATCTAAATCAAAGAACATACTTATAAATATGATTTTAAAAACAAATATTTATTTATTTAAGTTTTTAAAACCAAATGATGTTAAAATTTCAAAGGTTTTTCTAGAATCCATAATTTTAAATATTTCTTTCAACAAAGTATAATTTGAGTCTTTAATATCTAAATTTAACCTGTGTTTCATTTTTATCTCCAAATAAATATATGCAACACATTATACTTAAATTTATTGATATTAAAACCCTTTTTTAATAAACTAAAAATTATACAGGTGCATTTTTACAAAACACCAAAAATTACCATACAAATAATAAAAACAAAACAAATTAACCATATTTAGCACTGACAAAAATTCAGACCCCTAAAATATTTTGGAACCTGGAGCTTATCCCGATAAAAAAAAAGGTTTAAGATATTCCACAGGTGATCATGCCATAAGGGATTTGAATGTTACTTCATGGCAATTGACATTGAATAATGTATGGTACACTTTTGACCTGTATTATCAGAACGGTAATGTTAAGGCATCCATCAAAATGGAAGTACAACCATCTATTCATATGAATGAACAACAATAACATTTGAAACAGCATTTCCTTTCCCGACAATATATGATTATGGCTGACAAATGATTTTCAACAACATTACTGCTGAAGAATGAGATGGTGAATAATCGTGGCTGAAAAGGGATGGATAGAGATTGGTCATATAGTTGGTGATACCGGACCTAAAGGTGATACTGGAGACATTGGAATTGGAACAGTAATAAAAGGACACTACACTACCTATGAGGAGTTTGTTAATGTTCATCCAACAGGCTAAGTCGGTGATGCCTACATTGTGGATAGTAGCTATTACTAATGAGATGGTACAGGCTGGTAAATGCAGGTTCAATAAAAGGAGAGAAAGGAGACACTGGAGTTAAGGGAGATACAGGTGATAAAGGTTCAACTGATGATATAGTGCCAAATGAGAAAAAGGTGATGCTGGAGCAAGTGCCTATGTTAATGTTAATCATGAAGGTGGAATCATAAACATTGGTGTTAACGGCGGTGAATCTGAAAGTATTTCTTTTAATGAATTGAAAGGTGATGTTGGTCCTAAAGGTGACACTGGAGACAAAGGTGTTAAAGGTGATACTGGGGATACTGATCCTGCAACAGATGAAAACGCAGGATGGAAACTGCCAGTCGATGAGATACTAACAACTTCAACTTTACCGACAGGTGTTAAGAAAGGTTATCGTGTAGCTATTTGTACAAGTTCTCTGTTAGCTATTAAAGAGTACAACGGCATATCTTGGGAGACAGAAAGCTTAGATGCATATAGTGTAATACCTTTAAAACATTCTGGAAGTATACAAATGTATTTGGCAAAAAGTAGTGGTCCAGTATATCTAATGTTTTAAAACAATTAAGAGAGCATGAGTTAGTTGAATGCATTAATCCCGAAGTTAAAAAAAGAAGATTATACAGATTAACTGAAAAAGGAAATGAATTATTTAAAAATTTAGATTAATAATAGTTAAATCTTTCTATAATCATTAATTTAACATACAGGTCTTCTCGGAGTTTTAAAATCCTATTGAATCTTTCATTTTCAATATAATTTATCTTTTCGTTTGGTTTAAACTGGTCACTTTCTAAAATGTCTTGACTAAGTTTGGATATGAACTCTTCTATATGAACAAGGTTTCCCCAACCGTTTAATTTATATATGGAATATGCTTCATCATAAGTAAGTTTCTCGGGAAGAGTTTCATCAATTCTTTTAAAGTCACATTCCAGTTTCTCATCAGTGTAATTTTTAGATGATATGCATTCAATAATACTGCCTACTGCAAAATGAGGATTTGATAAATAAACACATTTGTCATATACCAATGCCTTTTCACCATTCCAGTCAACAGTAACGGAGTTGTCTTTTTCAATATCAAATGGTATGGTTTCTTTTTTTAATTTTTCCGAACATAATGGGCAGAAATTATATTCTTTGTCAAATTCTTCACCACAATTTTCACATATGCTTTTACCCAGATTATTTAAAGAATCTATAAGTCCATCTAACTTATATTGATACATATCATTTTTTAAAACTTTGCCACAGTTCGGACAGAAAAGAAAATCAGGTTTATCACAATATTCAAAATTTAAATCACAGTCTTCACAGTACCAGTTTTTATCCACGGGAGGTAAACTCATATTTTATCACCATACTTACTATCTTATTTATTCCCTTATTAAAGTTTCTTATAGGTATTTTATATTTTGTGTATATAACCTATTTAATAACAATGTATAATTATGATGATGAATATATTATAAACTGTTTGGGATAACCAAAGTTTGATGAAATATCTATGGATGTGATTAAATATGGGGATCTGTCCGAATTGTGGAAGTTGGGTTGATGAAGGAGACATATGTCATGGCTGTGGTGCCAGTGGTAGTTACATTACTTCAGAAGATGAAGATGAAGATGAAACATATAATCCTCCTGTTGAAAGCAGGGCAGACAGATTAGGTAAACAAGCATGGGATTTATATCTTGATGAAAACTATGATGATGCAATTTACAAAATCAATCAGGCATTAGATTTTGATGATAGACATGTTGAAAACTGGAATAAGAAAGCTATTATTCTTGAAGGCTTGAAAATGTATGCAACATCAGAAAATTGCTACAATAAATCACTGGAATTATCCAAAAGAAATATGGTTTATGACAACAAGGCAAGAATGTTATTTGGATGGGCACATAAATTACTTAAAGAGTCAAAAGATATTCCCGACGGATCCAATAAACTTGAAGAAGCAAAACAAAAATGCATTAAAGCAATAAAAGCACTTCCAGGAGAAAATAGTGAAGAAGATATTAATCAATATCTACGATTATGGGACTCAATAAATTTCTATATTGGCTATGAAAGAAAATTCAAAAGAAACATTGAAACATTAAAAAAATATGATAAATCAGAACTATTTACAATAACTGGAATAAACTATTATAAAAATGATGTGCAATTTAATCCAGGTTTACCTTTGAAACTTGTCAAGGACCCTGATAATGAATTTGATAAGGATGCAATTGCAGTATATGTTGAAGATAAAAAAATAGGGTATGTTGCAAACAGTGATTATACTAAATATAAATTAACTTCATCTGCATCAGAACTGCAGAATAAAATTCCGGATACTGCTAAAGGAAGCTATTTATTTTATTTAGAAAGATATGTGAAAATACAGTTTCCTATTGGAAGAATAATTAAATGAACTGGAAATAAAATTAATATTTTGAATGAAAATTTAGTCCATTAGATTAAACGTGTTTGTCCTTTTTTTGAGATTTTTTTCCAGTTATCAATACTTCTTTAATATTCTTTGCAATTTTTTGCATTATTATAGTTGGAACAGCTTCCCCAATACATTCTCTTATATTTGCTTCATTTTCATTTAAAAATTGTTGTTTTTCTTCTAATGGTAAATTATTTAATTCTTCTTCACTTATTTCAGACCATTTAAAATTATTAGGAATATTCATTAATAATAATAATTCACGTATTGAAAATGCTCTATCATCAACTGGATGGACTGTATTTTGACTCGCCAGATTAGCCATATAAGTATGCACACAAGGACCAACTTTATCCCAACATTGTCTTGTATATTTATCACCATGTTTGTTATTATGAACAACAATTTCTCCATCAACAATTTTATAGGGTCTTTTATTAATGTCTTCATTATCAAATGCAGATTCACCTTCGGAAATATCATGAATCCATGCTCTCATATCTTCTCTATAGGGCTTAAAATGATGATATATGTCAGAAGGATCAATTTCTCCCATTTCATTCAGACTAGATAAAATACCAATGACTTCAATAAGAGTTTTGGGTTCTTCTATGGTGTTTTTCAATTACTACGCTAACAAGGACATCAATAAGATGCTATGAAATGTGTAGCTAAAGATAAGGTTGATCTTATCAATAGTTACAATAACATATTAGTTCTTGAGTAATCCATTGTCTTTTAAATATTCAATGAATTCCAAGATGATTTTTGTTTCACGTTGCCCAATATCAGTTTCTGAAAAGTCAGTTACAGATTTTGAAAGATTAATTAATTCTTTAATAGCTGTACCTTCTTTTTTACCTTTATTTGTTGTGAATCCTTGATAGTATTTGATTTTATCAGAGAATCTATAGTCTGATGCCCTAATGTTAATTTTCTTTTCTAAAATGGACTTGTTTCCTAAACTTTCCATATTGTTTGGATTGGTAAGTCCCTGTTCTATTTTTTGACGATTCCTAGGATAAATATGTTCTATCTCTATTGTTTTTTCTAAAGGTAAACATTCTTGTTCTGGTTCTTGGAATGCCCACCAGGTTAACATAGATTTTGTTATTGGCCTTTGGTTTTTAAAATCAAAGTTCCTAAATTTGTTCTCAAGTTGTTCGGGACTAAATAAGAATTCTTCAAATTTCACTGGTTGTTTGTTAACAATATTTATCATTTCAGGATATAGTGGAGTTCTTAATGCATTAACACCAGGATTGGTAACTGCATATGCCCAGATAAAAGCAGTAATCTTACTTAAGAAATTATAAAACTCATTATCATCAAGCATTCCTTCAGCATCTCTATTAGCTATATAATAAACTGATACGAAGTATGTCCACATTCCGTTTGGTGCATAATTTAAAACATATAATCTTTTAAGCACATCTTCGGAAAATCTTTCTACATTTTGATCATATATGTCATTCCAAAAGTTAGCTAGGTCAATTAAGTTTTCAAATGTTTCATCATTTTTTAAAAGTTTATATCCATCTCTTTCATAAAATTTACGCAAAGATTCTGTTGTAGTTTGTTTAATACCCTGTTTTGCTCTTTCGTAATACATGTACCTGGTGAATATTTCATCTAATGCACTACCTGATGATGAAGGGAATATTGAATTACATAGTACTTCTAAGACTTTCCATTTTTCAATGAAGCTTTCTTTTTCACCTTTATCAGAATAATACTTGTAGAATTGTGCTTTGAATATGTCTGCATCAGATAATGGTTTTCCCCTATCATTTAATGTTGAAAAAATTCTTAATGCAGTATCTTGGGATTCTGCTTCAATTGGTAAGAGAATACAGTTTTGCATAATTCTGAGGGGTAATAATGGAGTATAGCTAACATATTCTTCTGTGAATTCTTTTATTTTGTCTTGGAAGAATTTATAGTTTTTAGCATAGCTGCTTTTTCCTTTTGTTACATCGCCGGTTCTTAATATTTCTAAAAATTCATCTTTATCTTTATCAGTTGCAACTTCTGAATTAATTTTTAATTCTTCTGTATTTACATAACCAAATTCATCGGTCTTCCAGATACATGCTTCAATTTGTTCTCTTGTTTTTTCAGATTTATCATCTTTCATGTTCTTGAACTTGTCATAGAATGCACGAAGTAAAAGCATTAATGTGGTTAAACGTTGCTGACCATCAATTATTTCCATGTCTCCTTTATCATTTTTAAAAGTGACAATTGGACCTAGGAAGTATTCATCACTTTCACTATCAAAGTTATCACAGTTATTTTCTGGAAATGAAAAGTTGAATAAGTCTTCCCATAATGTTTGACATTCATCTTCGCCCCATGCATATGGTCTTTGATAATCTGGAATTAAAAATTTTGTTTTTTTAGCACTGAAAAGTTCTTTAACCGTTTTCTGGTCAATATTTAGCTTTGACATATATGGCCTCCATACTTATATCTTGTTAATAATTTATTTTTTATAATTTAAAATCTTTTTCATCGATAGAATTTACATTTAAAATATCTTTTCCTGTTAAATCAATGATCTCCTGAGCTAAATGCGTGAAAATATCTGGATAATCATTACCATTAAAAATCCGCAAATATTTATCTCTTTCAAAGACTAGATAAAGACTCCATTCATATCCATCAAAATACGATGACGAATGATAAGTTAATTTTTTCCAATATTTTCCACTATTTAATTGATAAATATGATATTTTTCAAGTAATTCAAATACTATTTCAATATCTTTATTCGTCATATTTTTATTTATACAGCCTTCCATTATCTTTTTTTTCAAAATCAATGTTAATATTATGTCTTGAAAAACCAAAATTCAGTGATAGTCCCTGATTATATTCAAGAAATTTTAATATACTCTCCACATCTAAATCCAATAGAGCAAATATGGAGACAAATGAAACGAGAAATTAAACATCATTACCTAGAATCAAGAGAATTTTTACAAGAATTAACAATAAAAACCTACAAAGAATCGATTTATGAAACAAAAGTTCATGACAAATGGCTCGAAACATTTATAACAAAAGTTTGGTAACTAACTATGAATCTGTAAAAATTTTGTTGCCCGTAAAACTTTATTAACAAATGATAATCACAAGAATAATTATATACTTACCAAATTCTCAAAGAAAATTAAGAAAAATTTTTTCATAAAATAGTAATCATCAACCTTAATCATCAACCATCATAAATTTTTTATTTTTAATTAAAACTGTTTAAATCACCAAATAAGTAATTTGATGAATTTTAAAAAATTAATCATCAACCAAAATATATTAATCACCAACTAACAAATATGTTAAATCAAATGTTATCTTATGAAACATTCTTATTTTAACCAATTATTATATTGTTAATGTCCATATTAGAGAACAGAATATACTTTTTAAGAGATATTCAACAAGAATATATACCAAAAAAAATACATTATCCCTCCCAAAAAAAGACAAAATGGACTCAAAAATTATTACTGATAAAACTCTTTTTATAAAAATAAGAAATAATAACAATTAAATCAACAATTAAGTAAGGCATATTAATTTAAAATAAGTAAAAATAAATATTAAAGCTTAATAAACTCCAAAAATCATTGTAAAATTTTATTGCCCGTATACTAACTCTCTTGAATCATCGGTAGAATACCCTTCCCTCCTCGAGTAACCCTCGAAACGGGCAGCCTATCTAATGCTGGGTTTCTCCTAATCATTGACAGTATCAACTTTCCTCATAGAAGGACCGAAGGCATCAGTCATTAAAAAATGATACGGCAATAATAGTTATGTATAAAATAATATTTAACTATTTCTTAATTCATTGAAAAAACAAATAAAAATAAATTAAGAAATAACTAAAACAATAAAAATAAGTAAATTATAATAAGAATAGGCTTGCAGCGAAATGAAATTCCCATAGAAAACCATAGTACACAAACAAAACACAAAAGGACTTCACTACTGGGATCGAAACGAGACCAGGTATAACCCCCATGCTATGACCGCAAAACCTATTACAAATATGAAAATGATAAGTAATAAGTAAATAAGTAAGTAATAATTGTAATAGAAGAAAGCTTGCAGCGAAATGAAATTCCCATAGAAAACCATAGTACACAAACAAAACACAAAAGGACTTCACTACTGGGATCGAAACGAGACCAGGTATAACCCCCATGCTATGACCGCAAAACTTAACCTTCTAAAACATATGAGTATGAAAAATAATAATAATTTCGTACATTTTCACCCGTACTATTAACACCTAACCAGATTACAGCTAACTTATACATCATCAATAGATGAATAGTTTAACAATAATCTATAAAATCATGCAAGCGAACAA
>UMJX01033809.1_pt1 | contig 24078 bp, 19 predicted proteins | sample 1966131 | NCBI WGS metagenome assembly UMJX01 (sample SAMEA4836162, study PRJEB28245) | human gut metagenome | biome: gut microbiome; material: fecal sample | place: Denmark | collected 2008 | reverse complement strand
GAAACTTTATAACTCTTGATGACTTATTTAAAAAGTATAACCCAATGGTAGTACGTTTCTATATACTACAAAATCATTATAGAAAACCAACAGATTTTAACGATGAACAACTACTTGATACTGAAAAACAATTTAAGAAAGTTAGTGAAACTGTTAATAATTTAAGAAATGCTATTAAAGATGTAGATGAATATGTAAGTGATGATGAAACAGTTATCAGCCTAAAAAAGAAGTTTACTGAAGCAATGGATGATGATTTTAACACAGGACTTGCAATCACTTATTTATATGAGATAATTAAGCTTGCAAATACTGAACTTCAAACAAGTAAGAATATTGATAAACTAATAAGTTATAATAACTTCATTAGTGAGTATGCTGAAAATATTCTTGGTCTATCTTTTACAGAGACAAGTTCTAATAAGGAAGCTGAGTTAATTAACATTATACAAAGTATTAGAAATAAGTATAGAGAAGAAAAAAATTATGCTGAATCTGACAAGATTAGAGATGAATTAAAGGAAATTGGTATTACTTTGAATGATAGAAGATAATAATTGACGTTCAATAATATTTTGAACGTTTTTTTATGTGAAAATTGAAATTGGTGTTAGTACTTACAAAAATCATGTTTTGTGGTATTATTATATACGTAATGAAATGCCCTCAACCAACGGGAGAAAAAGAACGCTGTTCCTTTTTTTCGTTTAATTATTTAAACGTTTACTACTTCTATCTTATTTATCTTTTTAACTTTTGAAAATATTTTATAAAATTGCTAATTTTTAATACATAATATTATATTACCGGAGAAAATCTCTTCAAGTAGATATTAGTGTCAATTATCTCTATTTTTTTGAAAATTCAAAATATTTTTTATAGCTTTCATAATATTTTGTGGCTATGCCTGTTTGCTAAAATTACATTACGATGGTAACAACATTATTGCTAAAGTAGAATGCTTAGGAAAAACCACTAAAGAATTAACGATTAATACTTTTGAAAAACATATAGAGGTAGGTTCTGTACTAATTCATGATGATGAAAAAAGTCATAAAGATTTAATCAAAAAATTAGAGCTAAAAAACGAAAGCTATAATTCTCTAATTTTAAAAACTAAAAATGACAAAGAAAATCCATTAAGATCGATAAATCATCAATGTGATTTAATAAAACAATTTTTAAATTCTCATAGTGGTTTTGATCGTGAAGATTTACATGATTATTTAAATTTATATTGTTTTATGAATAATGGATATGAAAATAAGTTGGGAAAAGTAGAAGAACTATTAATTCTAGCACTTAGCAAAAATATAAAACTTCCATGTAGATGCTTATTTAAAAAAGATGACTAAAAAGTCACCTGTGCAAATAATGATTTTTAATTAAATATGCAAATAAATACAATTATAGTTTTGGTTACTTTTTAGGCATAACTAATAATAACACAGAATATAGGAAACTTGATGTAGATTTAAATATATTAGCATCAAACTTAAAGAAAAATAAGAAAACAATACAAAAAGACTCAACAACAAGTTGCAGATATTATTAATACAAGTCAATCTAGTTACGCTCATTATGAAAATGCTAGATATTTGATGCCATTAACTTTTTATACAAACTTAGTAAGATATATGATGATTTATCAATAGATGAAATGTTAGGCAGAAAAAAGAAGTGGTTTCTTATTACAAGTACTACTTCTTTAATTAATTTAATAAATATATTATCTTTCAAATATTTTAAATTTATATTTTTAATTTTTAAATCCCTAAAAAGATTATATTAATAAGTTTTAAATAAGCTTCTTTTTTAATAATTAATTTTTTTGTTTATATAATTTATTTCATCTTCATTCAATAAATATTTTTTAAATAATTGTTTATCAATAGATTCTATTTCTGAATTCCAATTAATATCAGATTTTTCAGTAAAATTTTGATTAGGAACATATTTATAAATTGACTTTGATGCTCCTTGATCATGTTTTTGGATTCCCACTAAATATCTAAAGAATTTTGTTTTCATATATTTTAAACAATTATTAGCTTCATCTTTTGTATTAAATGGACCAATTTGGATAAATGTTTCAGTACAAGCCATATAAGGTGATGCTATGATAACATTTGAAGGAACCTCGCCTAAAGTTCCGTTTCCATAATTTCTCGGAACAAATAACTTATATTTATCAATCATATCTTTTTTTGGAAATGGATAATCCTTATTTGCATACATTATGATTCTCTTATTTTTTTCATTCAATCCAACAATTGAATATAAATTATCGGATTTTTCACTTTCAAATTCTGGTAAATTATATTTTTTAGTATCTTTAAAAACATCTCCTCTTAGTCCATACGGCTTCATTGATGATACAAGATTTATAAAATCAAATTTTTTAATTTTTTGCTTAACACTAATTTGATTAGTATCTCTTATAAAAATATTATCATTATCAGAATCTTTCAAAAGCCTTATTGTTTTTTCAATTTCATTATTTTCATAATGAGTATATATATTACATTTTCCATTAAAATTTTTATTCCACAAGAAATAACATATACCGGCTTTTATTTCAACATTCGAAAAACATTCTTTGGCATTAAAATAATCATGTAGAACCATAAATCTTTTATCATCAATTATTTTATTTCTAAAATCATCTAAGCCTTTTCCACCTGTCATCCATCTACTTGGCATTATTAAAGAAATATAATTTGGGTTTAATTCCATGCTTGCTTCAGTAAATAAATTATATAATGGTTTTGCACTTGCACCAGCACCACCATCAGATTCTTGATAAGGAGGATTTCCAACTATTGCATTAAATTTCATAATTTTTTCACTTCCTTTATCCCAACTTTTTGGACTCAAAATAATATCTTTTGCTTTTTCACTATTACAAGTTAAATCATTTATTAAATTTTCGTAACACATAATATTTGTATCTAAATCATCATAACCTGCAAGAGTTCTTTTAGTAATTGATTTACCCATTTTCGTCTTAGTTACAACATAAATATTTTCTTTTAATGTTTCTTCCCATAATGCTTTTTCTAATTCTTCATCTAATTTTTTAGCATCAGTATCTAAACATCTTTGTCTAAAAATGCTATAGGATACATATAAAGGATATAAACCAGATTTAGAATTTAATTCTAAAACTTTTGAGGATTTATTATTTATAACATCCGTAGTAACTTCGCCATTTAGTATTAATCTAGGCTCTTCAATAGTAACAATATATTTTTCATCATAGAAATTGTAACCACCAATAGTATCTCCCATGTGCATATTAACTGTTCTCCATGGTGTTAATACAGTTTCTTTATCTGGGTTTTTAAATGTTGCAAATAAATTTGCAATTTCCTTTGTTCTTTCTGTAGGATTTAATGTATCAGCATATTTAGTTATATTTCTAATTCTATTTCCTGCTTCAACAAATATTTCCGAATCATAGTATTTTGAAAATTGTTTAAACATTTCTTTTGTTACACCTTTAGGCATAAATTCTTCCCATGATTTATCATCAATTATTTCGGTAAAATTATCAACTGTAACATCTTGTTCATCTGTAAGTTCAGCACCATATACCATTAATGGAATTCTAATTGATATACCTCTTAAAATTGATATAGCTTTTGATCTTTGGTCTTTTTGTTCTTTCTTCTTTTGTTGAAGTTCTATGTCTTCCTTAGTTAATTGTTCCTTAGGTTTCTTATTAATTTGTTCCAGTTTTTCCCATTCCTCATCTGTAAATCCTTGTCTATTGATATCAAGTTCATTTACTTTTTTTGATTGTTTGCTTACACCTATTATCTTTTTTAATTTATCAAATTCTTCAAGCTCAAGACCATCTAATTTTAATAATTTATCATTATAAATTCTAGTATCATCAAAGCCATTTTGTACAACTCTATCAGCATAAGCCTTTTTTAAAGTCCTTAACATTGTATCAACATTATAAGGAATCATACGAGAGCCATCTACTGCAATAACTGGGCAAAAATTTAGTAAATCCCTCATTTTAGTTTTAGATTCAACTGAGCCAGGTTTACATGACAACTGACCAGCTTCGGCGAGCATTTTTAAAGTTCTATCTGGTGCAAAATCAAATACATAACATTTATCCTTCATCTTGCCACCAATATTTGCTGGAGTTTGAACTCTAAATATAGTTTGTAGATAACTTGATGCTGATGTTGAATTGCCACCATTTAGCATAAATACCGCCGACCAAGCTGGAATACTTACTCCAGTTGTCAATCTACCACAAGAAAGCGTAATAGTATATGTTTTTTCTGGATGATCAGTTATAGCAGAATCTACTAATTGTTTTGATTTTTGAGTATCTTCTTCATCACCATCACCAGCTACATTTACGATTTTAAACACACCAGAACCAAATACAGAATGTTCTTTAAGCAGTTTACTTAATGCTTTTGCTTCTTTTACACCTGGTATCATCCATAAAGAATGTCTGAAATATTGTCTATATTTTTCTTTAGAATATGGATAATTAGTTGTATTATTATCTAAAACTAATAAATCCAAGAATTTTCTTACATCACTCTCATGTACAAAATCACCTTTTTTAACTCCTTCAGGCATTACTTTTCTATCAGTTTCAGTAATACCAGTCCATGTTCTAAAGAATTCTCTAAAGTTAAATGATTTATCTCCCACGTCAATATAATTACCAAATTGCTTATTTAAATCATAAGTTAAAATGTTCATTTGAGGTAAATCTTCATAGGGATTATAATCTCCATCGTGGTTTACTTCCCATTCACGCTTTGCTGATTGTTCCATTACATAATCCCATGTATAGATTTCCTTTTCTTCATAATCTGAAAGTAAATTAAAAGGAGTTCCGGATAATTCAAGAAGTTTTGTAGGATGATTATCATTTATTTTTATAACACCCTCAATAGTTCTTTCTCCTCTATTTGTTTTTGTGCCTTCATGTGCTTCATCTATAACGACAAAATCCCATTGAGTATTAAAAACTAATTCATTTTTTTGGAATGTTCCTCCTACTTCGGATGAACCTCTTAAATCTTGAATAGAGGCAAAATATACAAATTTATCATTACTTCTAATTAGTGTTTCAATTCGTTCGCCCCTGTTTTTAGAACCATATTTATATGATTTATCATCTGAAAATATTTCATTAAAATCTTTAAACCAACCATCGTCTACTACAGGTCTGTGGGTTAAAATTATAGTTTTACTATATTGTTTTTTCTTTACTATTTCTAATGCACATATAGTTTTCCCAAATCTCATCTTAGCATTCCAAAGCATTCTATCGCTCGTTTCAAAGTTTTTAATTGTCTTTTTAACAGCCTCTTCTTGTTCTGGTCTTAAAATAATAGGATTATTATCCTGAGTTATATCTGATGAACTTAGAGAGTATTTCCCTTTTTTTACCGCATTAATTGCTTTTATTGCTGTTTCCAAATCAATTTCAAACCATTCATTTCTATTATTTTTATTCAAGAATTTCTTTTTAATACCTGACCTTTTTAATAAATCATGCACCTTATAATCTCTAAATGCTTTACCATTGCTCGTTATAGCAATAGTTGTATACAATAGTTCATAATGAATGCCTGCAGTCCTAGTATATTGATCAATCCTTTTTTTTGCAGATTGATTTAAAATATCACAATTGTCTTTTAATTCATCAATATTGTTCTCATAATGAATAGTTGCATCGCCAATTTTTACAATACCTTTGTGAGCATTATCATTAATTCTAAATACATAAATTAATTTATATCCAAATGTAGACTCAAATGCATTAACATTATCCATTTTTACTTCCCTCCTCAATTAATTTATAAAACAGTTTTGTTCTATTAGTATTCCAGTTCATTATTTTGCTATATATTCCATTATGCTTTTTACAATTGTTTTTTTTACAACCATAACACTCCACTTTTTGTGACTCTTCTTCACCAAATAAATTAAGTTGCGAAAACATAACTTCTTCGTTTTTACAACTGTTTGGTATAACAAATTTTAAACCATCCATTTGCCATAAATTCCATGAAATGATGTATGCGATTTCTTTTTGCTGATCTATAGATGGCTTCTTATTGAACTTATATATATAATTATCTATAAATGTATATAACAAATTTTCTCTTGCTAGTAATAAGTTATCTCCTTGCCATTCAAACCCATAAATACTTTTATATGCTTTAATTACCCAGGAATACCATTCTTCTTCTAATTCTATATTTTCATTAATTATTCTTAGCTTTCTATCCAACAAACCAATTCTATCATTAACACTAATTGATTTTCCAGAAACAGTATCATATCTACTTACCAAATAAGGTGCCTCACCACACGATACTTCTAATCTTAATTCGTCAACATAATTTTTCCAAGTTTTTTCATTAATAAATTTTATTTTATTTTTATTTGTTGTCCATGTATTATCTTTATTAGTTTTATTAAAGACATCTTTATATCCAAACCACGCTTCATCAACTAAATTATTTTGACAATTGCAAATCCACGATGGCGTAAATACTTCAGCCTTATTTCTTATTCTATCGTTTTGTTCCTCTTTTGATTTTTTAACTCTAGGTCTAATTACCTCACCATTAATCCCGGTTATTAAATAATCATATATTTGTGAATCAAAAGAATAACTTTTTCCTTTATATTCATAATTACTAGTTGCCCAAATAATATTTTTTTCGGAAGAATTGTCTTTCAATAATAAATTTAAAATAATTGGATCTAATTCATAAATTTTATTTTCTTTAACGTCGACTTTTTCTACCATAAAACACCTCCTAATAATTTGAATATTTATATTTCTTATACTAATATCATCCTACATATTCATTGTATCATTATTTTAATGTGTTTTCAATCATAAGACTAAAAAAAGCAATACACCTATTTGTAAACAGTATTGCAAACGTTATATTTGATAGAATTTCTAAAAGAATATCAATACTTTTTAGGAAAGTATTCTTTTCCAAGTTGCCATAGATATCTATCTATATCTTTTAAATTGAATTCATCTATATTGTAAAATTTTTTAAATTGTATTAAAAGCATTTTAAATTTGTCGTAGTCTTTTAAATCCTTACTAGAAAAATTACAAAAACTGTCTTTTTTTCTAAAATAGTTTAAGACTTTATCTACATAATTATCGTATATAGGATAATTAATTGGGTCGTGATGCGAACAGTATTTAGTAGCAAATGAATAAAAATGTTTATTTTTTCCATTTATTTCAACATTGGATATATCATTAACTAAAGTTGTGTCTTTTCTTTTCAACCTTTTATCAATATTTAATTCTAATATGTGTTTTGCAACTGGAAAAACAGAAAAAATATTTGTACTATAAAAATCATTTAATGAACTTACTTTAATAAGTATATCTTCTATTTCAATATTATTAGGATAAGTATTAAAAAATAGTTTGTTTAAACTTTTTTCTTGCAATACATAATTTTCTAATGAATCCCATTTATTTAAATATTTTATTACTTCTTCTTTGCATGGTCTGGGTATATTAATCATAATTACTCACTTTTTCCTACATCATCATCTTTATAGTATTGTCCATCACTTAGTTTGCCACTATAAGTAGATTTCTTTTTAAAACTCCAAGGTGCAAATCTTCCTTCTCTAACTAAATCTTTTTGCCATTCTTCTAGGTAGTACTTGTCCATTTCTTCTTCAGAATATGGAGATATGTTTTTCTTTTTAGGTTTTTCTTTTTTTGGTTCTGGCTTGTTTTTATATGAGTCTCTAAAAATATAACAGAATATTAAGAAACCTATAAAAACAATAATAGTCATAAACATAAATCACCTTCTCTTAAGTAACATTATACTATAATTTTTAGTAAAATTATACCAATTTTTTTTACATTAATTCAAAAAAGCCTCTATTTTTAGAGACTTTCAATGTGTAGACAACCGTGAGATTTTTTTCTACGTCTTGAAGTAATGGCATAATTACAAGTCTTACTAATTATTTATCTAATATTTCTTTACTTAGTAACCTTATAGTTCCAATTTGTCTTTCAAACATCTTATCCCATATATCAAGACATTCATTTGCTATATTTTTCATTTCTTTTTCTTCTTTTCCTTCAGTTTCATCATATAGTCCTACCACCAATTTTGAAATTTCATCTCCATAGAAATATATATTTTCTTGATTTTCTTCACAATTCACAAAAGATTTTGAAACTTCCAAAATTATGTCAGAAAAATCTAAAACCGATAGTGTATTTTCTTCTAAATAATTAACTAAAGCATATAAAGATCTTCTTCCCGAATTACTCTTTATTATTTTTATTAAAAATTCTTTGTCTCTTTTTAATTTTATTTCTTTTTCATAAAAAATTTTGCTTATAAAACTTTCTAAATCACAATTATTCTCATTTAATTTTATAATTAAAGCTTTACACTTCTCATTGTATTCTAAAGTATTGAAATATATTTTCATTATTCTAACTATTTGTTCTTGTTGAATTTTGTCCATATTTTTCACATCATTTACTATATCAACAAATTCATTATTAACAATATACATTTCAGCAACTGCTAATGCTCCTATCTCTTTTAATTCTTTATCTTCAGAATAATATAAATTTTTAATTATTTCTAATACCTTATTTTTATTATCTTTATACATATTAAACATTAATTTTCTTGATCCCCAAAAACTTAAAAATCTTTGATCTTGCTCAAACAAATTAATGATTATTGGAGTAGCCCAATCTTTATCAATATAGTATGTTGTGTACAGACATGATAAACTTGCAAATTTAACTGCAGGATTTTCATCATTTGCCATTTTAATTATTATTTCTTTAAATTGGTCTAATAATTCATTTTTGTTATATAATAAATGAGAAATCGTTCTTGCAGCGGCTCCTTTTGTACAATTCAAATAATTGTTCTTTAGCATTTCAATACTTTTTATTTCAGTATCTTTTTCATTTATTACATTAAGTTTGCCTAAATCAGAATCTATATTATTCATTGCAATATTCTTAATTATATTTAAAGTATATTCAGACCAATTAGTATCTTTCTTCTTTTCAACAATCCAGCAAAAAGCATTAGCTCTACATGATTCATTATCAAACGGAAATTCTTTTAATAATTGTTCAATCTTTTCGTTTGGTACTTCATTTAATTTTTCACTCGTATGAAGCCCACTGTAAATTGAATCTATATAATCATTTATTATAATTTTTTTATTATTTAGTACTAAGTCTATCATTCGATTAGGCTCATTTGAGACAACATTACTAAAACTACCTGAAAATTGGATTAAGTTGCTTTCAATAAACCCTTCATCTACTTTTTTCAAGTTAGAACCTTCTTTATTTTTTATTTTTAAACTTGATAATATTTTTAGCCATTGTTTATCACTTAATTTTTTTCCTGAAACTGGTGACGAAACAAATCCGCTATGTCCATTGGAATAATGAAAATATTTACTTCCATTATTAAATTTTCTATTTAATACCATCAATAATTCTTTTGTTTTTTTACTCATTCTGTCGTTATATAGATATGGTAGTAATTCTACTTGTAAATTTCCCCACCAATCCCACGGCATTTTTCTACATGTATAGTTTAACTTATATTTTCTAATATCTTTATATAATTCCAAACTATTCTTTTGAGTATAATAATATATTATATTTTCTAATTTTCTATAATTTTCTATACTACATGTTTGAGAATGCTTCATTAAAACTTTTTTTGTAGCAAGAAGCTCATCATTATTTCCACTAGTCTGTTCAAAAATATTTTCTTCAAAATTATCGCAAAAATATTCTATAATTTTGTCACTATATTGTTCTGGTAATTTTTCAAAACCATTCAGTATGAATTCATTGAATAATGAATACCCTTTTCCCATATATTTTTCATAAATATTCCAAAATCTATCGGGATATTTTTTTATCAAATTACTATTAGCTTTTTTTATAATATTTACAGTAGCTCTTTCAATACCTATACTATATTTACACCTGCCTGACCATTTTCCAAAATATTCATCAATTTCTATAGGTATGCATGGTAGCAACACGTTTATTATCTCTTCATCATTTTTAATTATAATATCAGATTCTTCATTTACTAATTCTTCTTCATATCTATACAATCTTTTATTTTTGTTACTTATATTATACTCTATCCAGAATTTTATTAATTTAATTGCTCTCATTTCATTAGTTTTGAATAAAGATTTAAAATCAATATAATCTTCACTTAATTCAGGATATTTCTCATATATTTTCATACGCAATTCAAACATTTCATCTATCTCTGTGCTTACATTAAGACCAAAACATCTATAAATTCTTTTATCAATTTCTTCATTTTTAAACAAATGGTCTTCTATAAATTTAGCAATTTCTCTATCAAATTTATTTTGTATACTTCGTAAAATGGAGACACATAATTCTATCTTACTATTATCTTCCATCCATTTATCTAAAATTCCATTTTTCAATAAAATCTTTACATATTGAACGTTATATTGAATAACATTATTAATAATATGCTTACCATATACTTCATTATTAAGAAATTCTAATATAAAGTCTTCTAGTTCACTATTTACTTTTTCTATTTGACCAATAACTTCAAAAAATACATATTTAATATAAAATCTAACATTATCTGACAACAGAAGTTCTTTACCAATTCTTATAAAATCTTTTGCATTTATCTCATGTAAATCTTCTAAAAACATTTGAATTTGATATCTTTTTGGTGGCGTTTGTCGTTCAATATCTCCTATAATTTTTTCTATTGATTTGCCTTCTTGATACATATTAATCATTTCGATTTCAATAAAATAATCATATATTCTTTGATGTGTGAAAGATACATTCTGATTTTCAATAAATAAAAATCCATTGGAAGAAAGATATTTTAAAGCATTTTCATCAACATCCAAAAATTTTCTCATTATATTTATTCTAGACATATTGAACATTTTCTTAACTATTTCATTTTTACAATTTTTAATTAAAACACTATCTATATTAACATCGCTTGACTTATCTAATAATTGATTCCACCATGTTTCTATTAACTTATTTGTGGTAAAACAACTATCATATGCTTTACTTTTATCTAAGTGGCACCATATATATAAATTGCTTGGAATTTGAAGTAACTCATTTAATTTTTTACTATTTTTTTTATATTGTTCTCCAACTATATTTTTTACTACTTCTTCAGAAAATTTTTCAACTTCAATTTTATTCCACTTATTTTCTTTATCATTCAGTATTGACTTTATGTTATTATCATATTTTAAATCATATGATCTACATACTAAAATAATTGATATTTTATTTTCTCGCTTTAAATTTATTCTCTCTATTTCTTCTATCAGTTGTTTACAAACAAATACAGAATCAATTGAATTTGCTTGAGTCCATCTTAGAGCATCTAATTGGTCTAATATAATAACAGCTTTTTTCTCCTTTGAAATATTATCTAAACAATAACTTATAGAACTTGGCAATCCTAATTTTTTCGCCCATTCTTCTGTATTATTTTCTGGTGTTCTTTTATCAAGTTTTATAGCGATATATGGTATTCTATTATCTTTACAATTCTCTGCAATAAGTTGAACTATTCCACTTTTTCCATATCCCGCTTTACCACTAATAATTGCCGATTCACCTTTATCAATTATTTCTTCACATTTTTTGTATTCATCTCTTAAAATCATTTCATCATTAATAGGTCTAAAAAAAGAATTAAATTCTTCATTCAATACTTGTATACGGGGAAGAATAGTTTCATCATATGCTAAATTACTTAATTTAATTTTCTTTTCATCTAGATATCTTTTTATTGTAATAAAGTCAATTGCTTTTCCCCAAACATTCTCATTTATAATATAGTCTAATAATGCATTATACACTTTTTCTTTTTTATCACTAAATAAATATTTTATATCTTTTAAAACAATATTTTTTAAGTTCTGATCTGGAAATTGATGGTATGAAGTTCTATTTAAATAATCTAAAGATTTTATTAAATCTGCCTCGTTTTCTACATCTAACTTCATTTCTTGACAATAACTCGAATAAAAATCTCTCATTTTCTTATTAGCCTTTAAAACCTGATTCTCATAAAAATCTTTAGGATTTTTTGATGATGTATGAGCAAGATTTGTTAAATCTTCTAATAAAACAAATGATATTGGGGAAACAATACTTACATAATTATTACCATTTCTATCAAGGTGAAACTTCCAATTATTAAAAATATTATATTTTTTTATGTCTCCTATTGTCCATTTATCTTTACTTGTATTTCTTCCTTTACACTGCTGTCCCTCTCGCGTTCCATCTTTATTGACAATCCATAAATCCACTCCTTTTTCATCTTCACCAATTGATTCAATAGTTACACTATATATTTCTTCTCCTATAACTCTTAAAAGTTGTGATATTACATAATTTATTTCATATTTATTCCCTGCTTTATCAGTTCTCCCTGCTCCTTGATATGACATATAAATCACTCCTCTCACTTTGTCAAATTTTACCATATTTTCTGTGGAAAGTCCATATATTTATTGGTACGGCAGTCTAATTCAAAAAAAGTCTCTAATAATAGAGACTTTCAATAACTTACTCCACTGTTACACTCTTAGCTAAATTCTTAGGTTTATCAATATCGTTGCCTTTTAACTTAGCAACTTCATAACTTATTAATTGTAAAGGTATGATTGTTAAGATTGGTCTTAATTCTTCAGTTACTTTAGGAATACTAATTAACTCGTCATAAACGCCTTCGTTAATAACTTCTTTATCAGTTACTAGTATTACATAAGCACCTCTTGCTTTAACTTCTTTAGCATTACTTATAGTTTTTAAGTATAACTCATCACTTGTTGCAACTACTATTACAGGTGTTCCTTCACTAATTAATGAAATTGTCCCGTGTTTTAACTCTCCTGCTGCATAAGCTTCACTATGTATATAACTAATTTCTTTTAGTTTTAAACTTCCTTCCATACAAAGTGCATAGTCTATTCCTCTACCGATAAAGTAGATGTCGTCTTTTATATAAAGCATATTTGCAAGAGAAGTGTAATCTTTGTTAATTAGAGTTTCTATATAATAAGGTAGTTTTTGTAAGTCTTCAGCATTTATTTTTTCTTTACTATTTTTAACTGCAAGTAGTATAAGTGTTGTAATTTGTGCTAGATAAGCTTTTGTTGTTGCTACTGCTATTTCAGGACCAGCCAAAGTATATATAACATGCTTACAAATTCTAGCAATACTGCTACCTTTAACGTTTACAATTCCTAAAGTATCTACACCTATATTATTTGCAATATTAACACATTTTTTAGTGTCTGCAGTTTCCCCACTTTGACTTATTGCTATAACTAAGGTTTTACCTTTATAAAAATGTTTATCGTATTGGTATTCACTTGCAATACATACATTCACTTTTATATTGCATAGTTTTTCTATCATGTATTTACCAACTAGTCCAGCATGATATGCACTTCCACATGCGACTATATCTATTTCATCATACTTTGTTATATCAAAGTCAATACTTGCTTCACTAGTCTTCTTTATAACTTCTGCTTCTTCATGTATTTCTTTAAGCATGTATGTCTCGTAACCATTCTTCTCTACTAAATTAGCATCCCCTTCAAACACGCTTATTTCTTTATTAATGATATTGCAATTCTTATCATATACAGTAACTTTATCTTTTGTTATTTTAACTATTTCGTCATTCTCTATATCAATATACTTATTAGTATACTTTAAAATAGAAGGCACATCACTTGCAATAAAGTTTTCGTTTTCTCCTACACCTATAATTAATGGACTATCTTTTCTTAAAGCATATAATACATCTGTTTCTAACTCATTAATAATACCAAAAGCATAACTACCCAGAAACTTATTAACACATATACTTAAACTCTTAATCATATCGTTATTTTCTTTATATAAAGAATCAATGTAAGCAGCCGCTACTTCTGTATCTGTGTCACTTTTGAAAGTGTAGCCTTCACTCATTAAAGTGCTTTTTAACTCCATAAAATTATCAATAATTCCATTATGTACTAAAGTGATATTTCCAACTTTATGAGGATGAGCATTTTCTTTTGTTGGTTTACCATGAGTTGCCCATCTAGTATGCCCAATTCCTATATGAGAAATGTCTTTTTTAAGAACACTCTCTAGGTTAGATATTCTTCCTACTTCCCTTTCTATTACAACATTATTATCTTTAACATAAGCTATACCTGCACTGTCATAACCCCTGTATTCTAGGTGCTTAAGCCCATCTATAATTACATCTATACTACATCTCTTTTTTCCTACGTATCCAATGATACCACACATAAAAATCCCTCCATACTAAAAAATTTAGCATGAAGTATATTTTGTTGTAATATTGATTTTACTTTTTGTAATACTTCTAACGAACTACTTATCCGTAACAGCACCCGCCGAAAAATCGATAACTGTTAACCTCGTCAACCACTTATGGTTCTGGCGCTAAATATGAATAAAATACTCCTTTCGTTTCATATCTTCTGTAAATATTATATACAAAGATAAAGAAAAAAGCAACCTATAAAAAGGCTACTTTACTATAACTCATTTATAACGCTTTTGTTCTTTTTGATAAAGTTTAAAAGTACTATTTGAAATTCTTCGTTACTTTCTAAGCTTTCATAGTATTCTTTTCCATTATCAAGAACTATTTTATTGATTAGAAAGTCTTTGTCGTCATTTGTACTAACTAGATAAACATATTTACTACCCTTAACTTCTACTGTATCTAGTTCTATATATTCTTTACCATCTATATCTGTTACATTTACATTAATTTCTTCCACTAGAAACACCTCTACCTATTTCGTTTAATTCTGCATTTACTACAGCCATTATAAAGTCATTTTGTTCATATTGGCTATTTAGAAATTCAGAAAAATCAGAACTTCCATCTTTGTTAACATGGCTTAAATATTCTTCTAAATCTTTAGCGTCATTTAATCCAAGACACTTAATTAGATAGTCTGCGTTTGTAGTAACTCCATCAAATAAAACACTTCTATTACTTCCCATGCCTTCTAGAGTTGCACATATAGCATATTCTTGTAATTCAGCTGGTAACTCATTAATTTTGTCTGCTATTTTTTGGTGCAAATACATGTAGCCTGTGTTATCTTGTGTTCTTTTGGTGCACTGGCTTAATATGCTAACTTCTGTTGTGTCATATTTTTCGTTAAAATCTTCATCTTTTACAAAGACTAAAGAGCCAATCTTCTTACTAATTTCGTCCATTACTTTTTGTTTGTCATAGTTTTCTTTGTTTTCAGTTATTTCATTTGCAATTTCATTAGCTTTGTCTACTACACCTTTTGTGATAGTTACTCCACCAACAAGTACTAAAGCTGCAAGAACAGCAGAAACTATTTTTGATTTCATTTCTTCTTTACGTCTTTTTTCGCTCTTTACATTTCTTTCTCTTCTTTTTCTGTCAACTGAAGCATTACAAGCATTTATTATTGCATCTTCATAAGGTGCCATGTCTCTATTTTTAAATAGGCTTTCTATGCTTGCAAATTCTTCATTACTTATTTTATCTTTCATATTTCCTACCCTCTATAGAAAGTGTATAATAAAAAAGTAAAATAGTCAAACAAAATATTAGATTTTTACATAAATTTTACACTTGTTTTTTCTAATAAATTATGATATGATATTTATGCATTTGGAAAAAACAAGTGCAGGCGTAGTACAACGGCTAGTACGCGGCCTTGCCAAGGCTGAGACGTGGGTTCGATTCCCATCGCTTGCTCCATATGAAATTTACACCATGTATTTGGTGTTTTTTTATTTGATATAAGCGATGGGAAGCAAACCCACTATTCTAGCCTTGCTTAAGATTATTCTTAAAATTAGTAATATCTTCTCTAAGAAAATTCCATCTAATTGCAACTAAATATCTGTCTTTTATATTACCTTTAGAATTTATGCATCTTTTTTGAGGGCCAATTGTCATGCATGCAACATGTGGTGAAGTAAAATTCAGACATCTTTTTGATAAAACTAAGTCATATAAATCGTATTTACTTATCCATACATAATCTTCTACTGTTCCACATATAAGAAAATCAATATCGTAATCTGAATTTCTTCCACGTACAATAAATCTATCAACCATATCAATAATTATCCTTGTTTTGTTTACATAGTTGTTGAAAATATCTAATTCACTTTGATATAACTCTTTGTATTCTTGACTACTAAGAAGACATTCAAAATCAGTTTTACCATCTTTATCTTTTTTATATCCATAGTGATAACTTACGTATTTATCTATAACTTTGTAGGGTATACCAAGATTTCCTAAATATCTTTCAAATTCTTGAATTTGCTCATGATGAACTGAGTTATTATTTCCACATTTTATGCTTATTCCTTTGACATAATTCTTGTACTTAATAAATATATCTGCCTTTTGAGCCACTTTATTTTTCCAGCATTTAATCATTTCCTTATCATCTATAGTATCTTTAAAAACATCTTTTAAGAATTGTTGTGAGTTAAAATCTAGTTCATGTAAATATTTTTTATCAAATAGTGTTACGAAGTCTTTTTCATTCTGATATCCATAATTCATTTTTTCACCTCCTTTCGAAAAAGAGGATACTCCCTAAGAAGTATCCCCGAATAGATATATTTTCTCTTGCCTGAAAATATAAATTATCGACTAAATTGTATATTGTGTTAAATTACCAGCAAGAAATCTAACACGATTTAATAGTAACATAATAAAAGAATTTAATCAATTGTTTTCACATAGTTTTCATTTGTATTTTTTTCGTATTTAGTTTATAATAAATATAGAAAGAAGGTAGAATATGAATATAGAAATTGAACCACTTTTTACTGAGAGGGTTGATTTTGATACTTTTAGTAAAAGTGACTTAAGAGCAGTAAAGATAGTTAATTGTGAAGAAGTTCCAAAGAGTAGCAAGTTATTAAAGTTTACACTTGATGATGGGACTAATGACGAAAGAATTATATTAAGTGGAATTAAGGAGTTTTATAGACCTGAAGAGTTAATTGGTAAGAATGTAATTGCTATTTTAAATTTACCACCAAGAAATATGATGGGGATGGAATCTAATGGTATGCTTTTGTCTTTTGAGTGCAAGGTTGATGGTAAGGAAATAGTTAAACTATCGTTTATGGATGAGGGAGTAATTCCAGGAAGTAAATTATATTAGATAGGGCATTTTATGAGTAAAGTATATTTTACAAAAGATATAAGCAGTAAATCATTAGTTAGAATATTTGAAGTCTGAATTAATATAGGAACTTGTATAGTAAGTTAATGCTACAATTGTTGAATGTAATACAGCTTATATAAGATAAAGACAGACAACTTTAGACCATATGAAAGTTATAGAAAGTCATGAGTTTATTAAGATAGCTAATGCTAGTATAATGGATAGTGAAGATGAAATAAAACTGCCAGTTAATAAAGGAAAGCATTTAGAGTATGACCTAGTGGGAAACTGTTTTACTAAATACGACTCGATTATAAATCTAGCACATATAAATGTCATATGATGGGTGGATTTAGGGCTTGGAAGTACTAAGTACGAATTAATTAATATAGACTAAAACCACAGATTAACTGTGGCTTTTTTATTTGTTTTTACCTATTACACTTATTAGAGTTGTTAACATTTTAACTAAGTAACTTCTAGTAGAAGCTGGAATGTTTTTCATGTTTTTAACTATTTCTGTTATGTCTGTTAAGCTAAAGTTAAAGTCTTCTACTCCGTCTTTTCCTAAAGTTTTTATCAAACTTTCAACTGCATCTTTAACACTTTCTTTGTCTAAACTAGTTAATTCTTCAGTTGTAGACTGGTGTATTTTTTTGCTTACTAAACTAAGGTTACCTTTAACGAATTTTGTACCAAATACTTTGAATGAATTTGGATAGTGTTCATTAAAAGCGTATTCAGTGCTTTCACACACATCATATAAGTCATTATATAAAAGCATACCTACTACTGACCCAGTTGGAACAATATTAATTAGCTTTGTCTTTGCATTTTTATATTTGTCGCTATAAAATACTTCGTTTAATACTCCAGGCCCGTCAAAATTATAGACTTTGTTAATTCTTTTAAATAGGCTTTTACTTGCTTCTATTAAGGACACTAAAGCTAAATTTCCCCCTTTACTATGTCCACATAAATAGATATTTTTGTCTTTGTTATCAATAGTGTTTTTTATGTAATCTAAAGCATAACTTTGAGTTTTAGTTGGATACATATAGGATAATCTTAAGTTTTCATACCAGCCAATACATGAACCATCTGTACCTTTAAAGCTTATAATAGTTGTGTCTTTGTTACTAAATTTAGCTCCACCAAACTGCATTTCTTCATTTTTTATGTTAACAAAATTGCTAACATAAAAGTCCTTAAATCTTTTGGAGTTTTTTAAAATACTTATTATTTCAAATGCAACATGTGCCATGCTGCTAGAAGTTTTAACGTTTTTATATTTTAAAGCGTAGTTAGCAAATTCAGAGAAATTCATTTTTTTATCAAAACTTGATACTGGAAGATAGACTAAAATGCTAAATAATAGATTATCTATTTCATTGATGTTTATTTCATTTAAATTTGTATCTTTATAATATTCTAAATAATCAAAAATTGTATACATACTTATTTCACCTTTCGTCTTTATAATTATATCATTAAAAAGAGGTTAAATCAATTTGTTATTAACCTCTTCTAAATAGATATCATAATATATTTTTGCAACTTTTTTCCAAGAAACGCCTAAGTTCTTTTTAGCGTTTATTGATACTTTGTTAAGTAGTTTTTTATCATTTATTATTTCTATAATTCTATTTTTATATTTTACTGTATCTAGTTTGCTAAGGTAACCATCAACGTTATCCTTTATAGTAGAGCCAACCATACTACCTTTTATGAAAAGTCCTGGTGTCATGTTAACTGCAGCTTCTATTCTAACTAAACTAGATGTATCAAATAAAGATGGGAATAAAAGTAAATCACTTCTTCTATATATGAATGATAAAAGTTCTCTATCAGTAATTTTTCCAGTTAGTATAATGTAGTCTTCTAATTGGTACTCAATAACTTTGTTTTTTAATTTTTCAAAGTCTGGACCTTCTCCTACGTAAATCATTTTGAATTTGTAATTTTCTTCTTTTAGAAGTTTTAAAGCATCTAGTATGAAGAAAATATTTTTTATATCAATAATTCTACCAACAAACAAGAAAACAGTCTCTTCATTAGATAAGTTAAACATTTCATTTATCATATTTCTTTTTCTACCTTTAAAGATAGCTGGCTTTAGGTCTGTCCCGTTATAAACTACTTTTAGTTTTCCTTTGTATCCATAACTCTTAACTTCGCTAACTAATGGGTCATTTACAACTGTGCATAAGGTACTTTTGTTTAAGGAAGTAATTAAAACTTTAGTCGCGAATTGTGATACAACTTCACTTTTGGCAAATCTTTTGAATTCAAAATCGAATCTGGTGTGCACGGTTGAAATACATGGAATATCTAGTTTCTTCGCAAGTTTCATTCCAATTTTACCTAAAATAAATGGTGAATGAATGTGTATTATGTCAAACTTTTCATTAACAAGTTCTATTTTATTACAAAACATATTAACAACTTTATAAGAAGTAAGTGGAACTTTAATGCTTTTTAATCTAATTACTTTATAGGGAAGTGAAGAATCATTACACCCATCAATGTATGGACAGACTACTACTACATCGTTATATTTTGACAAACACCTTGCTAAGTTATCAACTACAAGTGTTACTCCGTCTATATTTGGATAATAATTATCAATAAAAAGTCCAATTTTTAATTTTCGTTTTTCCACTACTAACACCTCATTATAAATATACTACATTTTTTAATTATTTACTATAAACTTTATGTAGAAATTTGTAAAATTTCTTTTGCATTTACATATTATCTGGTAGTTTTAACTGATGCCTTCTAATGTTAAGGTTGTCGTTAATGCCATGAGCTAGTAACACTTCGGGTTTATTTTTTCCATGAAAGTCACTTCCACCAGTCATGAATAAGCCATTTTCTAAGCATATACCTTTATAAAACATCATTTCTTCTTTTGTGTGACTAGAATGATATACTTCAATACCGTTTAGTCCGCATTTAATTAGGTCTTTTAATAAAATTAAAAATTCTTTTTGGCTAAGTTCTAGGCTTTTTGGATGGGCAAGTACGCTTATTCCACTAGAGTTGTTAATTAAGTTTATTGCTTCTTCATAGTTTATGCCTTTTCTATATTTTCTAGTATTTTCGTAAGCACTTATTAGGTATTTGTTAAACGCATCTTTTATGTCAAGGGCGTAAGCTTCTTCCACGCACATTTTTGCAATGTCTACTCTGTTAATTGTGTGGCCTTCAGTGTAAACGCTTTTTATTAAATCAGCTAACTTTTTATTACTGAATACTAGATTGTACTCTCTTTTGACTTCTTCATAAATTGTTAAAAATGAATTGATTTTGTTTTCTTTAATCCATGCTAGCTTGTCATTTAATAGTTTATTTTCTATGTCAATTCCGTAACCAAGTATATGCATTCTACCGTGGTTCACTTTTATAGATAGCTCTATTCCGTCAACAAATTTTATGTCTTTATCGTTATGTAAAACATTTTTGTACTTTCTAATTCCTTCAACTGTATCATGATCTGTTATGGATAAAAGGCCAACATTTTCTTTTTTGGCTAAGTCTAATACTTCAATAGGACTAAGCATTCCATCACTATAAGACGTATGGGTATGTAAGTCTACTAATTTAGTTAGCTTATCATATTTTTCTAGCATTTCACTAGTTTTACTTTCGTCATAATTAAATCTACTCATTAACTTTGCAATTTCTACACTATCATTAGATTTATACATATAATCACTTCCTCTAGTTACATTATATAATAAAAAAGAATACAAGAAAAGAAGTAATTATTTATGGGTGTTATTACTTTAAGTTATAGTTAAGTTGTATTAAATGTTATTATTTAGTATAATAAACAATATAAAAATGGAACTAAATAGCAATAATTTACGACTGTATAAGTGAAGGTGATAAAATGACTAGTCAAGCCTTAAGAGAATTTGATAGTATTTATAATGAGACTTTTAATGAGATTAAAAGGTATGTTATATTAAAATGCAGAAATATTGCTGATGTGGAAGATATTTTACAAAATATATATACTGACGCGTATAAGAAGTTAAAAAAGAATGTGAGTGTTGATAAGTCTTATATATTTGGAATAGCTAATCATAAGATTAATGACTATTATAGATTTAAGTTTAAAGATAAGATAGTTGATTATTTTAAGAATGAAGAAGACTCGGGTATAGAGAATATACGTGATGAGTTTAACTTAGAAGAGACAGTTTCTAATAGATATGATACTGATAAGGTGTGGAATTATTTAAAAAAGAAGAAGAGTGTTATATCAAAGATATTCTATTTATATTATCATGAAGAGTTAACACTTAAAGAGATAAGTGAGTTTTTAAATATCACGGAAAGCAATGTGAAACACTATCTTTATAGGACATTAAAGGAACTTAATAAATACTTAAAGGAGGAATAACTAATGAATTTAAAGAGTATGTTTGCAAAGAGAATAAACAAAGATAGGATATACGATAATGTTACTAGAAAGAGAGTTAATTATTTGTTTTTAGTGCCATCTACATTGGTCGTTGTTTTGTCAGTGATGTTAGTTCTTAACAAGAATACTAGTGATGTTGTGTATAAGTATGAAAATGATATTATAGTTATCAATGAATTAAGTGAGAAAGCAAAGTTAAACTATGTTGCTAAAGATATATATATTAATAAAAATGAAATAGAAAACTTAAATAACATTTTGGCTCCGATACCTAAGGGTTACAATTTAGAACATAATTATGAATGGTTAACTTATGATAATAAAGAAAAAGAAGCTAATCAAGTGATATTTAAGAATGGAGAAAAAATAATAGATATATTTTATTCAAAGCATGAATTTAAAAAAGGTAGACCTAAATGTATATATGTACCTACTAGTGAACTTAAGTCATCTACTATACATAATCATGATGTTAAGATTGTAAAAGATTATAGTGACAACTATAGTTATGCCACTAGTGCAAGATTTAATTATAACGACTTATTTTATGATATTGAGTTTGTTAATCTAGATGTTGAAGAAATTGTAAGTTACTTAAGAACAATATTGAAGTAATAAAAAAGAGTATTTTTAGTTAAAGGAAAACTTTAATTTAAAAATATTCTTTTATTCTTTCAATTTACTATCTCCATTTTTATAGTCTATTTCTATTCCGTCTTGTATGTTTTTAACAAATATATTGAACTTTATGCCTTTTCCGTTATCTTGGACAGAGTACGCTTCTATTTGGACGCCACTTGCAAGCAAGTTGTCACTTTCATATTTAGGTGTTACTCTATAAAGGACATTATTTTTTGTTTTTTTGATATAGTTTGCAACCATACTCTCCCAGTCTAGCATTCCTACTGTGTTCATTTGTCTAGTGCAGGTTATTAAGTTTAGTTCATTTTTATTTTCTCCAGTTAGTTGGTAACCAATTAAGTGACAACGATTATATAAGTATTTTCCTGGTACTATGTCATATTTTATAGTGTGCCAGCCAGTTGGTTTAATCATACCTATACTTTCTCTTTCAGTTGTAGGCATTAAGTCAACACTTATATTTGCATAGGCAACGCCTGCACGTCCTAGAGAATCAAGTTTACTATACTTTTCAAATGTGTCTGTTGTTTTATCTTCATCGTTAAAATCCGGCTCGTTATTGTTTATAATTATGTAACTACCCTTATCTTCCCCTACTTCGGTTACTTCAGTTGAGTAGCTGTCTGGGAAGAGCTTTTTTAATAAATTAGTGGTATCTTCGTTGTAATAAAAATACAAAAATGCAGTTACTATAATAATTATTAATAATCTTTTTAATTTTTTCAATTTACTTCACCTACTATCTATGTTAATTTTATCACGGGTAACTAAGTGTGTCAAACTACTTATGAACATTATTATATTATTTTGATAAAATATTCTTATAATAAAGGGTGTAGTTATAAAAAAGGTATTTATTTGTAAATTTAATAATAAAGAATATATTTCTAAATTTTTGTATGATATAGTTAAGAGTGAGTTAGATTTATAAAAATTTTGTATTTAGTGAGTACTTTATTAATAATTATTTTAAGTATAATACTTATGATGAGTTTTTTAGGGCATATAAGAATCATAAGTTAGAGAAAGCAAGAGAAAGAGGACTTAGAGAAACAGTTAAATCACTTGTTGAAAAGAGACTTAATGGGGAGTACATTAGAACTATTAAGGGTAAAGTTGTTAAGTCAATGGGTGAAGCAAGAATTGCTAATTACTTGTTTACCCATGATATAGAATATACATACGAAAAGGTATATAGTGAACTTATGGATGATAATAAGATATATAAATTATACTTTACTATCAATATTGGTGGAGAAGATATTTATATAGAGTATTTTGGGTTATCTAATTATAAAGAAAATGAGTTAAAAAAGTATAACAAGATAAAAGAAATGAAGATTAATTATCATAAAATACATCATACTAATTTTATCGCTTTGCTGAAGAAAGATGACTATTTTATGTTGCACTTACTAGAACAAAGAATAAAGTGTTCTTGCTAGTTAATGGAGACATGAATGATAAAAGTATATTCTTAAATGAGATATATCAGATTATAAAAGGAAACACCCCAAGCTAAGTAGCTTGGGGTTGTTTTTTTAATATGTTTATCTCAGACTTCCAATATTTTTTTGCTAAATACTTTTTTTTCTAAAGAAAAAGAACTATCATTTAGCTCTTCCCGTCTCCTTAAAATCTAAATTATTTTAATACCATTCAATATGACATAGATCTAAAAC
>UMJX01026662.1_pt1 | contig 24128 bp, 23 predicted proteins | sample 1966131 | NCBI WGS metagenome assembly UMJX01 (sample SAMEA4836162, study PRJEB28245) | human gut metagenome | biome: gut microbiome; material: fecal sample | place: Denmark | collected 2008 | reverse complement strand
TCTTATTTTTAAATAATAAATAATTAAATAAATTGGTATTATAAAAGCAATTAAATATTTTATTATTTTATTTTTTATCAAATATATCCAAATTAAATTAATTATTATTAATATAAATAAAATTATATTATATTTTTTTATTTTTTTGTTTTTTAATTGTTTTTTATTTTCAATTAATTTATTATTTTTTATTTTATTATAATTATTATTTTCAAAATTAATATTTTTATTTATTATATTTTTATTGTTATTATTTTCTCGAATTATTTTTTCTTTTATTTTTATTTTTTCATTATTAATTTCATTTTTATTAAAAATGTTTTTTACATCTAAGAATAAATTAATTTTATTTTTATTTTCATTTATTTCTTTTTTTAATTGATTTATTTTTTCTTGATTTTGTTCTTTTAAATTTTGTTCAATTTTTAATAGATTTATTTTTTCTTGATTTTCTTCATATTTTTTATTAATAATATTTATTGGTCTTTCTTTTGTTCTTTCTGTTCCAATTTTCTCTAATTGTAATTTATTTAACTTATCTATTGATTCTTTATATGAGATGTTGTCTTGGCCTGTTCCCAACATGTTGGAAATTTTTTGTAGTAACATACTCTTTATATCTTTTCCAAATTTTACCTCTTGTTGTAATGATATTGATGTTGCTAAAAACATTTTTGAATCAATATTTGTTTGTTCAACAAAAAATTCATTTCCATTTTTTTTATTTATATTAAATTTATTTGATATTTCTTCTCCTTGTTCATTAAATATATTTGGATTTTTTTTATTAAATTCTCTATATATTTCATATTTATTTTTATTATCTAATTCATATGTTATTTTTCCTGAAAATTCATCACTATCCCATGGTTTATATTTTTCATAATCTGATATTTCTTTTCCATTTTTATTTTTTTGTATTCCATATAATATATTAAAAATAAAATTTAAAATTGTTGATTTTCCACTTTCATTTTTTCCATAAATAATATTCAAATTATTATTTAATTTTATTTCTTTATTTTTTATTTTTCCATATGAATTTATTTTTATTTTATTTATTTTCAAAATAAATCCCTCCATATTATTTAACTTAAAATTTCTAGTCCTATTTCTAATGCTTTTTCTATTATTTTTTCATTATAATTATTTTTATTATTTAATAATTCTTTTACAAATAATCCTTTTAAATTATTTTCTTGAATTATTTTTTCTATATTATAATTTATTTTTGTATTATTTTTTATTTTTATTATTTTTTCATCTAAATAATATTTATATATTTCATTAATATTTATTTCAAAATTTCTTTTTCCAATTAATATTATTTCATATAATTTATTTTCTTCTAAATTAATTGAATTTATTTTTTCGATTATTTCTTCTATTGAATTTAATTCTGTACAATCCAATTCTTGTTTTTTAAATTCCAATTCATCCAATTTAATAAATTCTAATTTATTTCCTAATTTAGAAATTTCTCCTGTTACCATTCCATGTTCACCCAATTCATCAAATCCCATTGCTATGGTAGAACCAGGATATATTATTTTTCCATCATTTTTAAAATTATTTTTGTGTATATGTCCTAATGCAACATAATCAAAACCTTTTTCTTGCAACATTCTTGTACTCATTGAATTATATTGCATATCTTCTAAGTTTGCGCCATCTAAAGTTCCATGAATTACTAATATATTTATTTTGTTTGGATTTGATATTTTTAAATCGTTGAAATTCAAATTTGAGCAATAAAAATCATCAAAACCATATCCATATATGTCTATATTATCTGTCTCTATTCTTTCAAATTTAGGACCAAATATATGAACATTTTTATTCCACAAAAAATTATTATAATATGAATTTTTTAATAATGGATCATGATTACCTGGTGCAATAAATATTTGCGTATCATCTATCTCTAAAAATAATTTATTTATATATTCAATTGTTGAAGTTCTTATATATTGATTTTCATACAAATCTCCCGCAATAAAAAAATATTTTATATTATTTTCTTTTATATAATTAATTATCTTTCTTAATATAACTCTTTGATCATACCTTCTTTGCTCTCCAATTCCTATTTTGTCTGAAAGCATTTTAAATTGCATATCAAAATGCATATCTGCTATATGTACAAATCTCATTGTATATTTTCCCTTCTTTCGTTAATTTTTATGTAATTATTTTATTATATTTATTTTGTTTTTTCAATACTTTTTAGAACTTTTGTTTTCATTTTATATAAAATTCCAAAATAAAAATGCCTACCTCTTAGATAGACATTTTAATTCATTTTTTATTCTTCATCAATTGGTCCAAATAATTCATCAAATTTTGCTTCTAACTCTTTTTGTAAATCATATGAATCCTCTTCATCTGTTATTATTGATGCTTTTTGACTCTTTTCTGCTGATTCTAACTTACCCAAGCTAATCATATCATTATTTGTTGTATTTGAATTCTCCAGTGTTTGACTTAACTTTGTATTATCTACTTCTTCTTTTTTTGCTGTTTCATCTTTTTGACTACTAGAATCATCATCAAATAAATCATCTAAAGATTCTACCTTTAAATTTTGAGCCTCTTTTTCGGCTTTATCTTCAGACCATGGATTATATGGATTGAATTTTCTCCAATTTCCACGTTGAATTTCTCCAATATCATTATGGCTTATTTCTGCATTTTTCAAATTATTTGCCATAATTTTATGCTTAAAATAGTAAAATTTATTTGCTTTTACTGGTTTTATTCCTTTTTCAAATATAATACACAAATCATTATCTAATCTTCTTAATTCGTCAGGTGTCATTAAAGCTCTTGCCATGACTTGATCTGAATCACTTGTTCCTGTTTTATGATGTTGTTTATCTCTACTTATAGAAATACTTTCTCTTTCTATTGTTTTCTCACCTAATGTTTTTGAAAAATATTCAACTGTCTTAAAAGAGTTACTTCCTAAGAATAAGTGAGTATCACAGTTTCCTATGATTGTTTCATAAGATTTATCATATATTGCCTCTAACTGGTCCAAATTCTGTAATATTACACTAAATGAAATTTTTCTACTTCTTGAAGTCGATATTTTTTTATCAAAATCTGGTATTTTTCCAATATTTGCAAACTCATCAAGTATAAAATATGTTGGAACTTTTAATCTTCCTCCATTATCATCTGCAAAATTATATAATTGTTGTATCATTTGAGAGAAGAATATTGTTAATAAGAAGTCATATGCTGTATGTGTATCTGATGAAATTACATATACTGCTGTTTTCTTATTTCCTATATCTTCAAAATTAATTGTATCTGTTGATGTTAACTCTGCAATTTCTTTTGAATCAAACTTTCCTAATTTTGATTGTAATGTACTTAATATTGAACTGTATGTTTTTTCTGGTGCGATTTCTATTGATTTATAATTCATTCTTGCAGGATGGTCATATGGTAATTTGCTTATTAATTCTGTAAGTAAATTGCTTCCACCATTTGAGTTTGCTGCTCTTACAAGTTCTGCACAACTTGCTAAATTTTGTTCTTCTTCTGGTCTTGCTGCCATTAAATAATATATTAAAGCTTTTAATAACATCTCTGCTGAATCATCCCAGAATGGATCAGAACCACCACCATCTGTTTTTTGACCTTTTACTATTGTATTTGCAATTACGTCTACATCTATTTCTGATGAAATATGTTTTAAAGGATTATATCCATCACTATATTGTGGTTTTACTAAATTTAATACTTTTATTTCATATCCATGTTGTTTTAAATAACCTGCTGTTCTATCATAAAGTTCTCCTTTTGGATCTGTAAATACATAAGAACCTAATAATTGATACGCATTTGGTATTGAATATGATGCTGATTTACCTGATCCAGAACCTCCGACTACTAGCACGTTAACATTTCCTCTTTTATCTACTGGTAAATAATTATCTTCTGCTAAAACTATTCCCTTTTTATTATTAAGTATAGTATATTGTTCACCATTTCTGCTCCAATCACTTGATCCATGTTCCATATCTGTATATTCATTTTTGGGTGCAGATCTTATTAAACCAATTGTCATTAAAATTGCATAAAATATTGTAAATAATCCAACATTTTTTAAATAATCTCCCCAGATTTTTTGACTTGATAATATTCCAAATGATTTTCCTAAATGTTGTATTGAATCTATTATTACCTCAAACCCTTTAGATATATTATGTTGTATCTGTGCCTCATGAAATCCAATTGTTAATGGCATGACTAATACTATGGATATAAATACCCATAGTATTGCAAAAATTATATAATATTTTCTTGTTCTTCTTATTGCTCCTGAAATCTTGTAATTCATATGTAAATCACCTTCTCTTTTGTTTTATTTTGATAATTCTTCTGCTTGCTTTTGTTTACTATTATTGTATGCTGGTATTGTTATATAATCAACTGGTAAAGTTTCTCTTATCGCTGCTCTAGTTGCTTTAAGGTTTTCATTTTCTCTTTCTTTACTTACTCCTGTATAACATAATGTTGTTTTACTCATTCCAGCTGCACTTCTAGTTTCTGCTATGTGATTTCCCATAGTAAAATATCCTCCTTAATTACTCACCTCTTACTTCAAATGCAAAGTAAGACTTATTTGGTTTTAATTTACACTTTCCCTTTACTTTATTTTCTTTTTCATCAAAATAAAGTCTAGGTTTTATTTCTTCTGTAGTTTCAGGATCAATTACACAAATATCTCTTCTTAAATTTGGTGTATAATTAAATTCTTTAAATTCCTGTTCTTCTTCTGAATATAATGTATCGAACTTAAATGCTGATGGACTTTTACCAATTCTAACTTCATCATCAATCAATACACCAGAATTAATAATAACTTTATCTCCTGCAAATGATAAAATTGCTAATTGATTTCCTTGTGGTTGTGGATCATCAACATAAAAAGTCTTTCTTCTAGATTCTCCTCTTATTTCTTCTGAACATTCTAATCTTTCTACTGTATATTTAGGATATTCTTTTAAAAACTCTTTCTTAGTTTTATATATTTGATAAATAACTGTACTTACTCCTTTTGGATCTGTTATACTAAAATGTTTTCCTTGTAACATATCCATTTTTATTTACCTCTCTTTCTATGTTAATCCATAGTTTTATCTTATGTTTACCGACAACCATACTTTATTATACATCTTATATGCTTATTTGTCAATAGTTTTAAACTTTTTTCGGTATTTTAGACACTTCTTGGATTAAATTTTGATATTTCTTTTAATTTTTTAAACATTTCTTTTTCTTCTGATGTAATTTTTTCTGGAATTACAATTTCTAATTTTCCTATTAAATTCCCTCTTTCACCTTTTGCATTTTTATATCCTTTATTAGGGATTTCTATTGTTTCACCAGATTGAACTCCATTTGGTATATATATTTGAGTTCGGGTTCCATCTATTGATTCAACTTTTGCTTTAGTTCCCAATACCGCTTCCCATGGTGTTATTGGAATTATAGTTGATAAATTTATTCCATCTAATTTAAACTTTTTACTATCTTCTATATTTATTTTTATGAACATGTCTCCATTTTTACCACCATTTTTGCCTGTCTTGCCTTGTCCCATTAATCTTATTTTTTCATTTTCCTGTACACCTTCTGGTAATTTTATAGTAATTGTTTTGTCTTTATTTTCTAAATCTTTAAATACAATTGTTTTGTTTGCTCCGTAAAATCCTTCTTCAAGTGATATATTTATTTCTGTTTCAATATCTTCACCTCTTATTGCTGGTTCATTTGGCTTGTCTATGCTTTCAGCTGTATCTCCGCTTCCAAAAAACATTCCAAATATTTCACCAGCCATTTGTCCTGAAGTCTTTGTATGATTTAATCTACGTCCGACATTATAATTCCAAGTTCTATCATATTTTCTTTTTGTTGATGGATTTGAAAGAATTCTGTAAGCTTCATTTACATCTTTTATCTTTTCTTCTGCTAATTTATCACCAACATTTACATCAGGATGATATTTTTTCGCTTGTTTTCTATAGGCTGATTTTATTTGATCTATTGTTACTTTATTTGTTTCTAATTCTAATATTTTATAGTAATTCTTAAATTTCATTTGACATCCTCCAATTAAATTTTTCTAAAAAAATTGGTATTCACATTATACCAATTCTTTTAGAAAAAATCTATAGTTTTTGACAAATTTCATAAAATTTCATGCCATTTGAAGCTTTTATTAAAACTCCATCTCCTTCTTTTAAAATTTCTTGCAATTTGCTTAAAATTTCCTCATTATTTTGTAATAAAATACATTGTGTTTTCTTATTTTTATTTGCTTTTGAAATAATATTTTTAGCAAATTCTCCTCTACATATTAACACATCTATATTATCATTAGCCACTTCTTCTCCAACTTTTTCATGTAGTTCTTTAGAAAAATCTCCTAACTCTAACATATCTCCTAAAACAGCTATTTTTCTTAAATCCGTACGGCTTGAAAGATATTTCAAACTTGCTTTCATTGATTCATAGCTTGCATTATAACTATCATTTATTAATGTAGCACCATTTTTTAAAACTCTTATATCCATTCTCTTTTTTGTTAATTCAAATTTTGATATTCCATTTTGAATTTCTTTTGCTGTTAATCCTAACACTTTTCCAACCATAAAACCACATAATGCATTATATACAAAGTGTTCGCCTCCAACAGGAACATCTATGTTAACTTTTTCTGATGAAGTTTTAACTACAAATTTGCTTTTTTCTTCTCCTAATTCAATTTTTTCTGCAATTACATCACTTGAATTGTTTATTCCGTATGTGTGTATTTCAATTTTCTCCTTATTTTCTTCATACCATTTATGTAATAAATCGTTATCATTATTTATTATCATTCTTGGAATTTTCATTCCTTCTAAAATCTCGAGCTTAGCTTTTAATATATTTTCTCTTGACCCTAAATTTCCTATATGTGATGTTCCAATATTAGTTATTACAGCTAAAGTTGGTTTTGCTATATTTGTCAATAAACTTATTTCTCCAAAATGATTCATTCCCATTTCTACAACCAATGCTTCATGATCTTTTAACTTTAATATTGTTAATGGTAATCCTATATTATTATTGTTATTTCCTTCTGTTTTTAATGTCTTATATTTCTGACTCACTACACTTGCTATTATATCTTTTGTACTTGTTTTTCCTACACTTCCTGTAACAGCAATTACTGGAATATTATATAAACTTCTCTTATATTTTGCAATTTCGTATAATGCTTCAAATGTATCTTCAACTTGTATTATAGTTTTGTCTTTATATTTTTCTTTTTCTTCTTTTGATATTTGTATATTAGAAACTATTACAGCCGTAGCTCCCGCATCTAGTGCTTGATTCCAAAAATTACTCCCATCAAATTTTTCTCCTTTTATTCCAATATATATATCACCTTTTTGTATTGTTCTTGTATCTTTTGAAAAATTTTCAACTTCTAATTCTTCATTTCCAAATAACATTTTTCCTTTTGTAACCTTTAATATTTCTTTTACTTTCATTCAACTTTCGTCCTTTCGGTATACTATTGTTTTGACTTATTATATTCTATTTATCTATAAATTGCAACTATAAATAAATAAGCATTTAAAATATCTAATTTAGATATTTCAAATGCTTATAATCTAAAAACTATTGATTTTCAACAGCTCTATTTGCAATTTCTATAGCTTTTGAAACTATATTACCACATGTTTTTGAGGAAACATTTTCCCAACTTCCTCCGTCTTTTTTTACCTGATCATATACACCTAGTTCTTTTGCAATTTCTGTTCGTAAGTTTTCAGACATTAATTTGTTACTTCTTGACATACTAAGCTCTCCTTTCAAATTTAATCTGTTATTTTACGGACCGTTTTTGAAAATATATTTTAAATATTTTCAATCATATTATCTGCAAAAGATATTTTTTTATTAAAACAATTTTTTCAAAATTTAGAATTTTATTCTGTCAATGTTCCATTTTCAGTATTTGTTACTATTAATGTATCTTCTTCTTTTCCTGTCTGAGCATTTATATATTCAATAAATTCTACTTCATTTATTTTTCCTTTAAATTCGTAACATAATACTTCTGTATTAAATTCTGTTGGTATTATTGCTAATTTTTCACTTGACAATTCTGCTTTTGTTGAAATATTTTTTCTTGCCTCGTCTATTGAAATCAAATTACTTGGAATTTCTCTTTCAAAATGACAATTTAAATATCCTGTTGCATCAATACCAACTATTTCACCATCATCTAATGCTATTTTTAATTTAATTAAATCAGGATATGCAACTATATTTCCTTGTTTATATGCATAATTTATAACTATATATCCATCATTTTTCATATAATAAGTTTCTTGCATATTTTCATATTTTTTTGCTTGTAAATATTCTTTTCCTTTTTGAATTGCATCTTGTTCTGTTATATTTTCACCATTTGTTTCTCTATCATAATTCATATAAACAAGATGTCCACCTTTTTTGGAAATTGATATTCCTATTTTTTTATTTTCATTTGTCGTTACTTCAAATCTATATACTGGTATATTTCCATTTTCAACATATCCATTATTTTTTGTTTCTTTTATTTTATCTTTTCCAATAAATTCCTCTGCAATTGTTTTTGCTTCTTCTTCTGAAATATCATTACCTGTTACCCCTTTCTTTTCTTCACTTGTTATATGTTCAGAAAATGCCCCATCATAGATTAATCCTGAATATTCGTGAAAGTTTTGTTCTACCATATTAAAATTACTTACTTCTGATATATCTGAACCTTCTGCATTCTTTTTTAAATCTTCCCATTTTATAATTCCATTATTTAATTCTGTAATCATTTCATTTAATGTATTTGATAAATCATTTGCATAATTATATAGTTCTTGTATTTTATCCATATCCTCATCTGATAAATCTTGTCCATCTATACATTTATTTGCCATAGTATAACTGTATTCACTTACTTGATTTAAAAATTTTTCTGTATTTTCAATTTCTTGACTTTCTATTGGAACCATACTTAAATAACATGTTGCTAAATCTGTTTCTCTCCATACTTCCATAAGTGTTTTTGCACCATGTCTCGCTTCTTTTGATATCATAGATTTTGCTAAATAAATTTTTGAATTTTGAATTCTATCTACAACCTCATAAAAAGCTTTATTATTATCATTTTGTACCACATTCGCATATGATGTATTTTTATTATACAAATTTATCCCTAAGATTACTGCAATAACAATAGCAATTATTGCAATAACATTCCACACTTTTTTTGAATTATTCATTTTCATATCTCCTCACTTATTAACTTTTTCTTATTTTTTCATTTTTTTCAAAAAATTATACAATTATTTATTTTTTTGTGCTAAAATATTTCTGAATTTATATGGAAAGGTCTGACTAATGAAAGTAATTATTTTTTACGCAAAATATGGTGGTGGTCATTTATCTGCCGCTCGTTCAATAGAAAATTGTATAAATACATATTATAAAAATGTTAATGTTGAATTAATAGATTTTATGGAATATGCAAATAAAGAATTTAATAAAATAACAACAAAAGCTTATGCTGAAATGGCAAAAAAACTTCCGAAGGCTTATGGAAGCATATATTGGAAATCTGAAAAAGGTCCTCTTGCTCACATAAGTACAACTTCAAATAAATTATTATCTATAAAAATAAATAAATTATTACAAGAAAAATCACCAGATTTAATTATCTGTACGCACCCTTTTGCAAGCCAAATGTGTGGTTATTTAACAAAACATCACAAATTAAATACAAAAATAGCAACAATTTTAACAGATTTTGCATCACATGATCAATGGCTTGTTTATAATGAATATATTAATTATTTATTTGTATCTAATATAGAAATGAAAGAAACATTAATGAGTAAAAATATTCCAGCAAATAAAATATTTGTTACTGGAATTCCTATCTCAGAAAGATTTTTAAATAAATATGATAAAAAATCTTTATTTATAGATTTTAATTTAAATCCAAATAAAAAAGTAGTATTATTTTTTGGTGGAGGAGAATTTGGGCTTGGAAAAAATTATACTTTAAAAGTTTTTGAGACATTTGTAAAAGATTCTGCTGATATTCAAATCATTGCAATTTCAGGAAAAAATAGAAAAATGAAAGAAGCTTTTGAAAATATTGTTATAGAAAATCACAAAGAAGCAAATGTACAAATATTTGAATATACAAATAAAGTACCCGAATTTATGAGTATTTCTAATTTAGTTGTAACAAAACCTGGTGGACTTACTACTTCTGAAAGCCTTGCTTCAGGATTACCAATTGTTGTTATAAATCCTATTCCAGGTCAAGAAGAAGAAAATGCTGAATATTTAGTTAATCATAATACTGCAATTTGGTTAAAAAAAGATGATAATGTAGAAGAAATTATTAATAATTTATTATCTGATTCTTCAAAATTAGAAGAAATGAGTAATAATGCAAAATCAATTTCAAAACCAAATTCAACAAATGATATATGTAAAATATTATTAAATAATTAAAAAACACTTCATTTTTGAAGTGTCTTTTTTATAATTCTCTTCTTCCCTCTAATGCTTTTGTAAGTGTTATTTCATCAGTATATTCCAAATCTCCTCCAACAGGAATTCCATGAGCAATTCTTGTTACTTTTACCCCTAATGGTTTTATTAATTTTGATAAATACATAGCTGTTGCTTCACCTTCAACCCTAGGATTTGTTGCCAATATAACTTCTTTTACTTGACCATCCATAAGCCTAGCTAATAATTCTTTTATTTTTATATCATCTGGTCCTATTCCATTCATTGGAGATATTGAACCATGTAAAACATGATATACTCCTCTAAATTCATGTGTTCTTTCCATTGCCACAATATCTCTCACATCTTCTACTACACATATCTGTGATTGGTCTCTTTTGGGATTTCCACATATTGGACATGGATCTGTGTCTGAAATATTCCAACATTTACTACAATATTTTAAATTCTTCTTTGCATTTACAATTGCATTCACAAATTCATCAGTTTCTTCCTGTGATGCATTTAATATATAAAATGCTAATCTAGCTGCTGTTTTATTACCTATACTAGGTAATTTTTCAAAGCTTTCTATTAATTTTTCTATTGATGGTGAATACATTGACATTTTCATTTCCTCCTAGACAATTATAGCAGAGACAATGCTCTGCTTATATTATTACATTATTCCTGGTATATTAAATTTTCCCATTGATGCTGCTTGTGCATCATCAACTTGTTTAAATGCTTGATTAATACATGTAACAATTAAATCTTGTAGCATTTCTACATCTTCTGGATCAACTACTTCTTTTTGCAATTTTAAATCTAATATTTGCTTTTGACCATTTACTTTTACTGAAACTGCATTTCCCCCAGCTGATGCTTCAAATTCTTTTTCAGCTAATTCTTGTTGATTTTTTTCTAAATCTGCTTGCATTTTTTTTGCTTCTTTCATTAAACTATTGATGTTCATTCCACCAAATCCTCCCATACCTCCTGGGAATCCTCCTCTTTTTGACATTTGCTTTTCCTCCTAATTTAAAATTTATTCTACTACATCAAATGGAATATCAAAACCATTTGCAAAGTTAGATATTTCTTGTTCTTCACTTGCTTCTTGTACTTGTGGTTTAGTATCTATAAATTTTATATTCATTTCTTTTCCACATGCAACAGAAACTTGTTTTATTAATTCTTGTTTATTTTCAGGTTTTTCCAAAACTGCCTTTCCGAAGGGAGTTATCCCTCCTGGAAATTGAATTCCTATAGTCATATCATTTACTTCTACGGCATTAGTATTTATTAAATTTGTATATAATACTATTTTTCCATTTTGTTTTAGATTATTTACTATATCTTTCCAATATTGTGCTGGCTTACTATTTTTTCCAATCCCAGCAATAGCATCAGTAGTGGATTTCGATTGATTTTGTGTTTGATTGGTTGTTCTATTTGTCTGAGGTGCTCTAGCCCTAGTAGTTCCACCACTAGATCTTAAATAATTTTCTATTTTATCTAATCTTGCATAAATATCACCATTTCCTCCACTGTCTCCACCAACTGGAGCATTAGATATTTCCTTATCACATAATTTAATAATTCCAGCTTCAAAAACAATTTGTCTTTGTGTTGACTGTTTCATATTATTTTCAAGTTCTGATAATTCTGATATTAACCTTATTGCTCTTTCTTTGGTAACTTTTTCTGATAATTCTTGCAATCTTGTAAAATCTTCGTCATTATAAATAGTTAATTTTTGATTCGTTTTTACCATCAAAATATCTTTTACATATTTTATAATTTCCCAAAGTAAATTATTTAAGTCTTTTCCTTCATTTAAAACTTTGGTTATTGTTTCCATTGCTTCATCAATATTATATTCGACTATTGCTTGTGTAATGCAATGAATATATTGTAATTTTGGTATTCCTACAAGTTCTTTTATTTTATTTTCATCTATGTTGTTTTCACCATCTTGAATACATCTCTCTAATATTGATAACGCATCTCTCATTGCTCCTTCGGATAGTGCTGCAATAATATTTAATGCTTGTTTTGTTGCATTTACATTGCTTTCTTTACATACAAGTTCTAATCTTTTTATTATATCTTCATCTGGAATTCTTTTAAAATCAAATCTTTGGCATCTTGATAAAATTGTTGCTGGTAATTTTTGTGGTTCTGTTGTTGCCAAAATAAATTTTACATGTTCTGGTGGTTCTTCTAATGTTTTTAATAATGCATTAAATGCACCTTGTGATAACATGTGAACCTCATCAATTATATAAACTCTGTATTTTGCTTTTGTTGGTAAAAAATTAACTTCTTCTCTTATTGAACGTATATCTTCAACACTATTATTTGAAGCAGCATCCATTTCTACTATGTCTGTTAATGATCCATCTAGTGCTGCTTTACATATTTCACATTCATTACATGGCTCTCCATCTTGTGGATTTAAGCAATTTACAGCTCTAGCTAATACTTTTGCTGATGTTGTCTTTCCTGTTCCTCTGACACCATTAAATAAATACGCATGCCCTACTCTATTCGCAATTATTTGATTTCTTAAAGTTCTTGTTATATGTTCCTGACCTACCATTTCTGAAAATGTTTGTGGTCTGAACTTTCTATAAAGAGCTGTGTACCCCATATTTTCACATCCTTTATATAAAAAATGATATGAATTCTAATCTCTCTATGGAAAACAACGCCCACATAAAAGTATCTACTTATTGCTGCTTCCTCCCGGACCTGACAAGGTTCATAGGCTTTTATTGAGTTTGCTTTCCATACAGAGGTTAGCTCTCATACCCTCCATATTATACAATGCAATTTTGGTTTTTGCAAGTAATTTATTAAAGTTTTTTAATTTTCTATTCTTTTAAAAATAAGATTATTAAATTCAGTTAATTCTATTCCATCTACTCCTTTTTCTATAACCTCTTTGGCTGGAATATCAATTTGTATATTAGTTTGATATTTTCTGTTTGTTGTTAATGTTATTATAAAATCAAATGAAATAGTTGTTTTTATATTTTCTTCTTTTATATTTGTTAATTGTAATAATTTTCCATAATCAACTTCTTCATTTTCATTAGAAATATAATTTGATAAATTATTAATTGCATATCTAAATGCGATTATTCCACCTTGATTAGAAATTTTTTGTTGCTTAATATTTGATTCCATCTCACCTGTGTATACTATTTCTTCTGTTTCATTTTCATTTGTATTTTTAAACATTACTTTTTCATCTTCAACTGGTTTGTATATTTTAGTTTCTCCAATTGAATCTGTTTTATTAATTTTTATATTATTTATAGTTACATCTTTTATTATTTCAGTTTTATTGTATCTTGAATTTTTTTCCAAATATATATATATATCATTATTTTCCGAAACATTAAAATTCCATTTTTCTTGATGACCTTCATTTTCTATTCCATTTACACTTTGAGCTATAGCTATTTTTGTTATTTCAAATGGTATATTAGTCTCTCCTTGAACTTCATATTTTAATATATATATTCCTATACCACATAATATTGCAAATATTATTACTATAAAAATAATTCTATTAATTATCTTTTGAGTTGATTTTTTATACATTTTTATTTTTTCTTAACTCCTTAAAAAATTGTTTCAATATATTTTCACATTCAGTTTGCATTATATTTTTTTCATATTCTACTTTGTGATTAAATGTAAAATCTTCAAATAAATTTAGCACTGATCCAACTGCTCCTGTTTTATTATCTGATGTTCCATAATATACTTTTTTTATTCGTGAATTAATTATTGCTCCAGCACACATAGAACATGGTTCTAATGTTACATACATTTCACAGTCTAATAATCTCCATGCTTTTAGTTTTTTGCTTGCTTTTTGTATTGCTATTATTTCTGCATGTTTTGTTGTATCTGTTTTTGTTTCTTTTTGATTATATCCTCTTGCTATTATTTTTCCATTTTTTACAATTACTGCCCCTACAGGTACTTCTAATTTGTTATATGCTTTTTTGGCTTCTTTTAAAGCTTCTTTCATGAATTTTTCTTCCATTTCTACCTCTTATTTTATCCACTATTATTCTTTAATGTTTTATATAAAAATTCATATGTAAATATTTAGACAGCAATTTTATAATTTATAATTATTAAAAAATATACCAATATTAAATTAACCACCAAAATTATAATTGGAAAAAGTACATCTGTTTTTTTATTATATATTTTTTTGTCATACATCTTTCGTATATATATTATTGTTATACATACATTTATTATTAGAAATGGAATCATTCTATACATTGAACTTTTAAATATTTCAATTTCAGGAGATAATCTTTCTTCAGAAGGGTATGTTGGCATATCATCTAACCATATTGCGGTATTACCATATATTAAAAATTTCATACTGATATTAAATATTATAAGAATTATTCCAGTTAAACAATTATATTTTATTTTATCTTTTTTCATATTTATTTTTTCCTTAAATTTTTATTGGTGTTCCTAGGCGGACTCGTCGAGCCGTGTCGGGAAAATGGTCTACTAGACCATTTTCTGTTCCTCCTTTTCGAGTCCGTTAAGAAAACATACTTATATGGTGTTCCTAGGCGGACTCGAACCACCATCGGTCGCTTAGGAGGCGACTGCTCTATCCTGCTGAGCTATAAGAACATTTCTTTTACATTATACTTCATTGCTTTTATTTTGTAAACCTTTTTTTGTCTCTTTATTGATTAATTGTGAAAAATGATTTATAATATTTAAGATTTATAAATTGTTTGGAGGTTTTATATGCAACATATTTTAAGTAAGATGAGAAAAGCTATAGAAGACTATAATATGATAGATGAAGGAGATAAAATTGCTGTTTGTTTATCAGGTGGAAAAGATTCAATTACAATGCTAAATGGTTTAAAAGCTTTACAAAGATTTTATCCTAAACATTTTGATTTAATTGCTATCACAGTTAATCCAGGATTTGAAAACTTTAATAAAGATATTCTTCAAAAAAATTGTGATGAAATTGGTGTTCCTCTTTTTATTGAAGATACTCAAATTAAAGAAATTGTTTTTGATGTTAGAAAAGAAAAAAATCCTTGCTCTTTATGTGCTAATTTGCGTAGGGGTATAATCAATTCTGTTGCCCAAAGAGAGGGATGTAACAAAATTGCTTTAGGTCACAATCTAGATGATGTAATTGAAACTTTTATAATGAATTTAAAATATGCTGGAAATATTTCAACTTTTTCACCAAAAAGTTATATGGACAGAAGTGGTATTACAATGATTAGACCTTTGATTTTATTAACTGAAAAAGATACAAATCACTTTGTAAAAAAATACAACAAACAAGTTATGCCTAAAGTTTGTCCAATGGATGAAAATACAAAAAGAGAAGATATAAAAGCTGAAATTTTTGCTTGGCAAAAAGAAATTCCTACAATTAAGGCTAATTTATTTGGTGCTATTTCTAGAAATATTGATGGATGGAAAAAAAGTATGTAATGCATATTTGCTTACATACTTTTTTAAAATTTATTTTACTAATCTTACCATTGCATCTTTTAATTCTTCTAAGTCTTTTTCTGCAGATTCCATACTATCTGCTTTTACACCCATATACAATTTTATTTTTGGTTCTGTTCCAGAAGGTCTTACACAACACCAAGCATTGTTTTCTAATTCATAATATAATACATTTGATTTTGGTAATCCTGTTTTTCTTTGTTCTCCTGTCAATAAGTTTTTAATTTCATCAAGTTCAACATCTTTAAATTCAATTACTTTATATTTTCCTATTTTTTCTGGTAAATTATTTCTCATATTTGTCATCATAGACTTTATTTTTTCAGCTCCATCAGCACCTTCTAATACTATTGAAACTTGATCTTCTTTATAGAATCCATATTTTTCATAAATTTTCATCATTTGATCCCATAAAGTCATTCCTTTTGATTTATAGTATGCAGCCGCCTCGCACAATGACATTACTGCAGAAATACCATCTTTATCTCTTGCATAATCTCCAATTAGGCATCCATAACTTTCTTCAAATCCAAATACATATGTTTTATCTTTCTTTTCTTCTGCTTTTTTTATAACTGCTCCTATATTTTTAAATCCTGTTAAAACTTCAATACACTCTAATCCGTAATTTTTTGCAATTGCTTTTGCTAGTTCAGATGATACGATTGTAGTTATAAACATTCCATCTGCTGGTAATAATCCTTTTTCTTTCATTTGAAAAATTCTATATTCTGCAATCAATAGTGCTGACATATTTCCTGTATATGTCATATATTCTCCTGTTTTTGTATCTTTTGCATATATTCCAAGTCTATCAGCATCTGGATCATTTGCAAGAACAACATCAGCATCTACTTTTTTTGCTAACTCTAATGCTAATTTAAATGCTTTTTTGTCTTCAGGGTTAGGGTAATCTACTGTTGGGAAATTTCCATCTGGTTTTTCTTGTTCTGGAACTACATATACATTTTCAAATCCTAATTCTTTTAATAATCTTGATGTTACTGTATTCCCAGTTCCATGTAATGGTGTATAAACTATTTTTAATTTTTTTCCTTCTTCTCTTACAATTTCAGGATTTAATACTAAACTTTTTAAAGTATTTATATATTTATCATCCATTTCTGTTCCAACAACATTAAATAATCCTTTATTTACTGCTTCTTCTTTGCTTATAGTTTTTATTTCTTTAAAATCTGAAATAGCTCTTACTTTTGCTATTATATCTTTATCTCTTGGTGCAACAATTTGTGAACCATCATCCCAGTAAACCTTATATCCGTTGTATTTTGGAGGGTTATGGCTAGCTGTTATCATTATTCCTGCTGTACATCCTAATTGTCTTACGGCAAATGATAATTCTGGAACTGGTCTTAATTTTTCAAATAAATATGTTTTTATTCCATTTGCATTTAATATTAAAGCTGTTTGTAAACTAAATTCATTTGACATTCTTCTTGAGTCATAACTAATTGCAACACCTTTATCTTGTGTTCCTTGTTCTATTATGTAATTAGCTAATCCTTGTGTTGCTTTTCCAACTGTATATTTATTCATTCTGTTTGTTCCCATTCCTATTACTCCACGTAAACCTGCTGTACCAAATTCAAGTTCTTTATAAAATCTATCTTTTATTTCCTCATCATTTCCTTTTATCTCTAATAATTCTTTTTTTGTTTTTTCATCAAATGCTGGTTCTGTACACCATCTTTCATATTCTTTTAAATAATCCATCTTTATTCTTCCTTTCGTATTTATTAAAAAAGCTACTGATTTTAAACCAGTAGCAATATTATATATTATTTTAAATTATAGAATTTTCTATATAGCTCTCTTGCTGTTTCTGGACTATCTGTTCCTGTTGCATTTTTTACAGGAGCAAATTCTTCTTCCCTTTTTACTCTTAATATAGCCATATCATCTAATTCTCCAAAAGCATCAAATAGAAATGCTTCAAATTTGTATGCATTTGGTCCATCTGGTACTACTTTATTTCCATCTTTATCTATATATGTTGCTTTTTTAAAAGCTGTATGGTATGGTAATGGTTTATTTCCCATTCTTTCAATTGCATCAATATTAAATAAATTACACAAAATATGAGATTCTCCAAAAACAAGTTCTCCATTATCGTCAACTTGTTCTGACATATCATCAGGTATTTCAGTATATTCAATTACTGATGGTCTTCCATTTTTCTTGCAAAAAACTCCAACCTTTTCTTTTGGGTTTGCTTTTACTACTGATTTTCCTGCTGCAGTTACTTTTTTATCTATAGCAATTCCCATAAGTACTGGATCTACCATTTTTACTAGACAATTATCAACACCACCAATAAATACCCATTCAACACCTAATTCTCTCATTTTTTTAGTCATTCCGTTTTTTACTAAAGCCTCATATATTCCACCATGACCATTTGCAGCTTCTTTTACAAGTCCATCTTCACCAATTAATATTTTTCCTTCCATATCAACCATTGGTAATTCTTCTTGAATAAAGAAAAATAAATTTTTATCTTTTTCATATCCAAAATTTCTATTCTTAGCAAAGAATTCAATTGTGTCATTATTATTTTCTCTACTTGTCATTATAAACCATGGAATTGTAACTCCATACTTACGGCCTTGCTCTTTTAAGCCATCGCTTAATAATTCAAATAATGATTTGTGTGATTCTAATCCAATATCAAAAGTTCCCTTTGGTCCTTTATGTCCTAGTCTTGTTCCTTGTCCACCAGCCATTGTTACAGCTGCTAATTTTCTATTCTTTATAGCTTCTACACCAATTGCATGATATTCTTTATAATTATCATATAATTTTTCTTTATCCATATAATCAATTGGCTGTATTTCAAAATTCTCTACTTCTGGAGTTTTTTTAGTATTTTCATATAAACTTTTTATCAACTCAAAATCAATATTATTTATTTGTTTTAACAATTCTTTCTTCTTTTTTTCATCTAAGTTATCATATCCATTTAGCAAATGCTCTTGTCCGTATTTTTTTAAAGTCCACTTAATTTCATCAAAATTTTCGTCCATAGTATACTTCCTTTCTTAGTTCATAATTTATATATATACTATTTTTTCGAAAAATTCAATAGATTATACAAAATTTTTGACATATTAACAAAATGTTACCCAAGAAAAACTTTTTTAAATCTTATTTATCCCTAATGTATTAAGCATTCCATCGTATTTTGAAACAATTTCTTTCATATCATTTTTTACTTCATTGTAATTATAACAAGCAATAATTTCTAAGTTTTCTACTTGTCTTTCTTTCAATTCAAATACTTTTTCGTTTATAAATTTTTTACTTCCTATAAGTATCACATTTGTATTTGGGATGATATTTTCTATATTTTGTATATTCCAACCAATCTTTTTTATTTTTTCTTTTTTATCTTTATCTAAATTTATTCTTTCAATTACGACATTTAATGTACTTTCTAAGTCAATCTCTGTTATTATTGTAATATTTTCTTCATTGTCTATCTTTTTACTAATATATGGCAATAGCATAATTTCTAAATGATATTCACTCACATAAAAATTACAAATATTTTTAACTTTCTTTTCTTCTAAAACCATATTATCCATCCTTTCAATAGATTTTTGTTCACTGGTAAATTTTACCATTTATTCTTTTGCGTGTCAAGTATGTATAAAAAAATTTTTAATGTATATTTTATATTTTTTGGGTAAAAATTATTTTAAAGATATTTTTTAACAAATATGTTAATACGGAGGTTATTATGAAAAAATTTATAAATTATTCTAGGATTTGTTTGATATTAATATTTTTATTATTTATCTATATTATATTTTGTGCTCAAAGCTATTCGAACGCTGTATCTTCTGAACTATCAAATTCTGTATTTAGATTACATGTTTTAGCAAATAGTGATTCTGAAGAAGATCAACAATTAAAATTAAAAGTAAGAGATGCTTTACTTTCATATATGAATACTTTATCTTCAAATTGCAATACAAAAGAGGAAGCTATACAAATTGCAACTCAACATCAAAATGAATTTCAAACAATTGCTGAAAATGTAATTGTTGAAAATGGTTACAATTATCCTGTTCAAATAAAAATTAATAATTTTTATTTTCCAACCAAATCATATGGAGATATTTCATTACCAGCTGGATATTATGATGCTTTAAGAGTAGAAATTGGTAATGCAAAAGGAAAAAATTGGTGGTGTGTAATGTTTCCATCTTTATGTTTTATAGATATCAGCTCAGGAATCGTTGATTCTGATGGAAAAGAAAAACTAGAAAATAATTTAGATTCAGAATCATATGAATTAATTTCAGAAAGCAAAACTTCAACTGAATTTAAACTAAAATTTAAATTATTAGAAGTATTTTCACATAATGGACTATTCACTGCAAAAAATTAAAAATCTATTGTAATCTTTATTCTTTTATGATATATTTTATGTGATTATTTTAAATACGAGGAGGAATACTTTTGGAAAAACTAGTAATAACTGGACCAACACATTTAAATGGAGAAGTAACAATAAGTGGAGCCAAAAATGCAGCTGTTGCTATATTACCAGCAACACTTTTAATAGATGGCGTTTGTACAATAGAAAATCTTCCTAATATAAGTGATGTAAAAATGTCATGTAAGATATTAGAAGGTCTAGGAGCAAAAATAACATGGATTACACAAAATGAGATTATGATTGATACACGAAATATAGATAAAACTATTGCATCAGAAGAATTAACAAGAAAATTTAGGGCATCTTATTATATAATTGGAAGTATGCTTGGACGTAAAGGTGCTGTAACTGTTGGAATGCCTGGTGGTTGCAAATTAGGTGCAAGACCTATTGACCAACATATTAAAGGGTTTGAAGCCTTAGGAGCAAAAGTTGACACAACTCAAGGAAAGATTACAGCTAAAGCATCAAAATTGGTTGGAACTTCAATATATATGGATGTTGTTTCTGTTGGTGCAACTATTAATGTAATGCTTGCTTCTGTTCTTGCAGAAGGAACGACTATTATAGATAATGCTGCTAAAGAGCCTCACATCGTAGACGTTGCTAATTTTTTAAATACAATGGGTGCCGACATTCGTGGGGCTGGAACAGATGTAATTAAAATTAATGGTGTAAAAAAACTTACTGGTAATGCAACATATTCTGTTGTTCCAGATCAAATAGAAGCCGGAACATTTATGCTTGCAGCAGTTGCAACAAAAGGTGATATTTTAATAAAAAATTGTATAACAAAACACTTAGAATCAATAACTGCAAAAATCACTGAAATTGGTGGTCAAGTAGAAGACTTTGGAGATAGCATAAGAGTAAAATGTAATAAAAGACCATCTAATGCTATTATAAAAACACTTCCTTATCCAGGTTTCCCTACTGATTTACAACCACAAATGGGAGTTGTTTTATCAACTGCTAATGGAACAAGCAGAATTATAGAAAGTATTTGGGAATCAAGATTTCAATATACTGATGAATTAAACAAAATGGGAGCAAAAATTACAGCTCAAGGAAAATCAGCATTTTTTGAAGGTGTTGATAAATTATATGGTGCACCTGTTTATTCAACAGACTTACGTGCTGGTGCAGCATTAATTATTGCAGGAATTACAGCCAAAGGAAAAACTGAAGTTTACAATTTAGAACACATTGATAGAGGATATGAAAATATTGAGCAAAAATTCAGAAATCTTGGTGCAAGAATTGAAAGAGTAACAGAGTAATATTAGAAAGAAGAAATACATATGCTAAATTTTTGTAGTTTATACAGTGGAAGTAGTGGAAATAGTTTATTTGTCGAAACAGAAAATACAAAAGTATTAGTTGATGTTGGATTAAGTTGTAAAAAGATTGAAGAAGCTTTATCTACTATAGAAAAAGATCCTAATTCTATTGATGCAATACTTATCACCCATGAACATTCTGATCATATAAAAGGTTTATCAACAATATCACATAAATTTGATATTCCTGTTTTTGCAACAAGAGAAACATTTGATGCAATGCCAACACAAACTGAAAAAATATCAAATAAAAATATTAATTACTTTTATCCTGATGAAAAATTCAATATAAATGATTTAGAAATTACCCCTTTCAGTATTCCACATGATGCAGCAAATCCATGCGGATTCACAATAAATAATGAAAAACATCAATTAAGTATTGCAACAGATATTGGTCATATGACAAATGACATTGTAAAACATTTAGAAGGTAGTGAACTTTTACTATTAGAATCAAATTATGATACAGAAGTACTAAAATGTTGTAAATATCCATTTCATTTAAAAGCTAGAATTGCTGGAAGCACAGGACATCTTTCAAATACTATGTCTGGAAAAACAATTTCTTATTTATTAAAAAATAGCAATTTAAATACAGCTATTCTTGGACATTTAAGCAAAGAAAGTAATTTTCCAGAACTAGCATATCAAACAGTAGTCGATGAATTACTAGCAAATAACTGTAACACAGATTCGATAAATTTATCTGTAGCAAGTAGAGAACTACCAGGGAGATTAATAAAATTATAAATTATATACATAGGCTTAAATAGAGCCTATTTTTTATGGTATTGTAAAGAGAATATACAGGAACAATTAATAATATTGGTCTTTTTTCGGTAATAGTAAATTGGGGGCCTATTATTGAAGAAAATCTATATGACAAAAAAGATGTTTTTCATCTATTATTATTGATTTATGGGGAAATAGTATATTCCCTTTACAAGATTAAAAACTTATTTATTAGAAAAGCATTTTTTAATATCTTCTTGCTAATCTACAATTATGTTACAACATATCTTTTTATTTGTCAATAAAAATCGTTCGACGGCAATCGACAAAACCATATACATTTCAGTATTTCCAGCATATACGCCTAAAAAAATTTATTACAAATTATTATTGCCGAAATAATTCCAGTTATATCTGCTAATAATGATGCAATCAAAATATAACGTGTTTTTTTTACTTTAATTGAACTTGTATAAACAGCAATCGTATATAATGTTGTTTCTGTTGCTCCCATTATCACAGAAGCTATCAATCCTATTTTAGAATCTACTCCATTTTGTTCAATTATATTTGTAGCAATTGCCATCGAAGCACTACCAGAAATCGGTCTTAATATTACTAATGGGACTATTTCTTTTGGAAATCTCATAATTTTTAATACTGGAGATAATAATGTTGTTACAAATTCTATTATTCCAGAATTATTTAATAATCCAATTGCAAAAAATAATCCTATTAGTGTAGGAAAAATTTTTAATGTTATTTCTATTCCTTTTATTGCTCCTTTTATAAATAAATCAAAAATAGGCTTTTTTTCTATAATTCCAACCAAAACTATTATCAAAATAATCATTGGTATTGATATTATCGAAATATAATTTATAATCTTAATTTTATTCACATCCTTTTTCAGTTATATGTATTATCAATTTTGTAGACACTATTCCAACAATTCCAGCACATATTGTAGAAAACCATACAGGAAAAATTATCTTTGTTGGATCATTAGACCCTAATGATGTTCTAATAGCAATTATAGTTGTTGGAATAATTTGTAAAGAAGATGTATTCAAAATTATTAACATCATCATATTATTACTTAAACAGTCTTTATTATGATTTTCTTTTTGAAGTTCTTCCATTGCTCGCAACCCAAGTGGTGTAGCCGCATTTCCTAATCCAAGTATATTAGAAATAATATTCATCACAACTTTATCATAAACTTGTGGACTTAAATTCGAAAATAATCTTATTATAAGAGGATTTAAAATTTTTTTCAAATAATTTATTATATTAGTATTTGATGCTATCTCAATTAATCCACTCCATAAACAAGTAGTTCCAATAAGAGTCAATGTTAAAGAAACTACACTTTCTGTTGAAGATGTAATTGCAAGATTTAAAATTTTTAAATTTCCACTAATAATAGCATATATAATTGAAATAATTATAAAAATAGGCCAAATAATATTTAA
>UMJX01022246.1_pt1 | contig 24432 bp, 24 predicted proteins | sample 1966131 | NCBI WGS metagenome assembly UMJX01 (sample SAMEA4836162, study PRJEB28245) | human gut metagenome | biome: gut microbiome; material: fecal sample | place: Denmark | collected 2008 | reverse complement strand
GCTATTCTTATGTGTTAATTTTACTATTTTTATATATTATTGTCAAGGTGTTTTAACTATTTCTTTTTATTAATTCTTTTACTTTGATGTTATCATCTAAGTTAATCATTGTATCTAAGTCATATAATGGTACTAATTTATCATATTTTTTTAATATAGCTCTTGTTTTTCTTAGTAAATCTACTATCATGTTGTATCTATTTTCTTCTTTTTCATTACTCATAAAATAATTAACTGGTATGGTAATAAATTTTAAATTATTTAGTGATATTCTGTTTTTTACCATTAGTTCATCTGGATAATCAGAAAATTTTCTAGTTGATTTATTTATTAGGAAAAGTATTTCTCTTTCACCTCTTCTTTTCATAAAATATGGTTCTAATAATATTGGTTTAACAGTTTCGATATTTTCTTTAGATAAGGCTAAAGTTAAAGATCTTTTTATATGGTAAGAAAAAGCATTATAATTGATACATATTTTTTTCTTATTATAAACATCATTTATTTTAGTAAAATCACATACTGATATATACTCTAATCCATTGTAACCGATTTTATCATGATCATATTTATCTTGTAAGGAAAGAGATAACAAACTACCTGATTGTAATATTTTTTCTAGAATACTAAAAGTATCAGTAAAATCATTATTATCACATATACAAATACCATGTAAATACACATCATTCAAATTCATAATTTCCCTCTTTCGTATTATTTATTATATCATTTTATGAAAATATGTAAAGTATTATACATTTTTAGTGGACAAAAAATATTTTTTTTTATACAATGTAGTAAGTAAGAGAATTATGAAGGAGGATTATTCCTTATAAGCGCCAGCCCCGAAAGGGAGACGAGGTATAGAATTATCGATTTTTCGGCGGGTATTCTATCGGTTTTGTGATATCGTTAGGTATATAATAAAAGGTAAAATCAATATTACTACAAAATATATATCATTCACATAGAAGGAAGGAAAATATTTTATGTGTGGAATTGTTGGATATGTTGGTAAAAAAAACTGCATACCAATTTTAATTGATGGTTTGAAAAACCTAGAATATCGTGGTTATGATTCAGCAGGTATTGCCTTTTTGGATGATAATCAAATAAAAGTTATAAAGAAACAAGGTAGGCTTGTAAATCTTATAGAGAATGTTGATAATAAGTATTATAGTAATTTAGGTATTGGTCATACGAGATGGGCTACTCATGGTGTTGCAAATGAAGTTAATGCTCATCCTCATCATGTGGGTGATATTACTTTAATTCATAATGGAATTATTGAGAACTATGAGGAGTTAAGAAATGAATTAATTAATCATGGTTATCAAATAGATACTGAGAATGATACTAAAATTGCTTGTGCCTATATTGATTATTTGTATAAGAACAATCATGATATGTTAAAGACTTTGAGTATGTTAAAAGAAAAGTTTAAGGGTAGTTATGCTCTTGGGATTTTAGTTAATGGTAGTAATAAGTTATATGCTATTAGGAAGGATAGTCCTTTAATTATCGGGGTTTCTAATGATGGTAATTATATAGCAAGTGATGTGTTTGCTATTTTGAATGAGACTAATAAATATATTGTTTTAGATAATAATGAAGTTGTTATTTTAGATAATAAGGTTCATGTTTATAATAATGGAGTTTTAGTTGATAAAAAGATTCTTACTTTTAATCATAAGGCAGATGAGATTACTAAAAATGGATATTCACATTTTATGTTAAAGGAAATTCACGAACAGGATAATTTAGCTAAGAAATTAATTGATATGTATTTGGAAAATAAGGATACAATTATTAATAAGATGCCTTGTTTTGATAAGTATGAGAAGATTGATATTGTGGCTTGTGGAAGTGCTTATCATGCTGGTATGATTGGTAAGAGTTTAATTGAGGAATATGGTGATATACCTGTAAGTGTTAATCTTGCTAGTGAATACCGCTACAAAAAGTTATTTTTAAATGATAAGACTTTGGTTATTGCAATATCTCAGTCAGGCGAAACGGCTGATACGTTAGCTTCTGTTAATATTGCTAAGCAAAATAATGCTGATACTTTAGGTATTGTTAATGTCGCTTTATCTTCTATTGCTAGAGTTTGTGATAATGTATTATATACTAATGCTGGTCCTGAAATTGCAGTGGCGACTACTAAGGCATATTCTATGCAAGTTTTAATGCTTACTTTGATTGCTTTAAATATTGGGGTAAGTAAGAATTTAATAGATAAGGATAAACTTGATTATATTATTAATAATTATCGATTATTACCTAGTAAAATAAAGGAAGAGATTAATAAGAATTATAGTGATATTGCTAAACAGATTTATAATAAAAATGATATTTTCTTTATAGGAAGAAATGTTGATTATGCTCTTGCTATGGAAGGAAGTTTGAAGTTAAAGGAGATTTCTTATCTTCATGCTGAGAGTTATGCGGCAGGGGAATTAAAACATGGTACTATTTCTTTAATTGAAGAAGGTACACCTGTTATTGCAATTGTAACTGATGATAAAATTTATGAGAAAACAATTAGTAATATTAAGGAAGTAAAAGCTCGCGGGGCTAATGTGATTTTAATTACTAATGATAAGTTAGATGTAAATGGAGATTTCTATGATAGTAAGATTGTTGTAAGTAATTTACATAATTTAGTTAATTCTTTAATTACAATTGTTCCTTTGCAGTTAATAGCTTATGAGGTTGCTAAGATGAAGAATTTAGATATTGATAAGCCAAGAAATCTTGCTAAAAGTGTAACTGTTGAATAGTTACATTTTTTTTATATTATTAATTTCTTTATCTATGGCATTACGCATCTTGGTAAGCATTTCGATAGTGAAATCACTTTCTTTACTTGGTATGGTATTGGCTATGGTTCTTCTTTCTTTGACAAAATGATCACTGGCATTTGTGCATAATACTTGAGAGGCTAACATTAACCAATTACCCAATGCATTTTGCTCAGAAGAATCTAAGTCATCAATTAAAAGATATCCTACAATGAATGCCGACCATGTAAATACTCTAGGACTAACATCAGGTAATCTCATAAATCCCCTCCCCTATATAATTATATGAAAAAAGAAGAATTTTAAATATTTTCTTCTCTTATGGCTTCAAGAATGTTTTCGTGTTTGATTTTTTTGACACTATAAAACATTGTTATTAATACTATGATAAATACCCCTAATGTGCTAATGATTATGCTTTTTGTTGGTAAGTAGAATTCACCACTTACTAGTTTATTCATGTTATTACTTATAATAAATGATAGTAATGTTCCTACGATGATTCCATAAAATAATGATTTTATTCCAAACATAATACTTTCAAAGAAAATCATTTTGTTAAAACCATGATTAGTTAATCCTAGGCTTCTTAATACGGCAAATTCTTTTTTTCTTAACATTATGCTGGTATTGATGGTGTTAAAGACACTGGTGATACCAATTAGGGTTACTAAACTAATAAAGCCATATAATAATATTTTTATTATGATAATAATATTTGTTTCTTGTTTTTTTCTTTCTTTTAGGTTTTCATAATAACTGTAATTAGTTAGGTTTTCACTTATTTTATCTATGTTTTTAGAGTCGTTGGTATTTAAATAGGTTGTTGCTATGATATTTGGTTTATTTAATAGATTATAGTAATATTCAAATGTTTTTTCGTTTGTGATTATAATTGTATTTAGATATGCACTATAATATTCTAAAAATTTTGGATAAATACTTGTTTTGTATATATCTTTTATTTCTATATTACATAGTTTATTTAATTCTTCTTTAGTTAATTCGAGGTAATCTTTTTCACTGTTGGTACACAATGTTATACTATTAAATTTATTTGTGTATTTATCTATTTTTTTATATTTCCTATTACCGTTTGTATAATTCATTTTATTATATGTAGTGGTTACTATTAGTTTGTCTTCTTTCATGTCAATTTCTTTTTTATATTGGTTATAACTTTTATTATCAATAGAGATGAATGTTACAAAGTCCGTTTCTCTATTTGGGTTAATGTCGGTATTTTTTAGGTATTCGTTAGTTAGATTATTGTTGTTTAGTGTTTTCATAGGAATGACAAATGAGGTAGTTTTGATATAATCAGTAGTGCTTTTATCTTTTATTATTTGGTTAATTAATTCATTATCTTTGGTATTATAATTATTCATGTAAATACTAATATCATATGGGGTGGTACCAATAAATTCTTCGGTTGTTTTGGTTCCTAAATCTAAATAGGTAGAAAAAGAGATGAATGTTACAATGCTAATAAATAATGAGATAATGGTAATACGATATTTTTTCTTATTTCTTTTGATATTTTTTAGAGCAATTTCGCCTTCAATACCAAATATTTTTTTTACTATTCCTAATGTTTTGATTTTCTTTTTATTTATTTGAATATCAGTATTTTGTCTAATAGCTTCAATTGGTGATATTTTACTTGCTTTTTTGGCTGGTATGTATGCTGAAATTATTATTACTAAGGCCATGAATATAATTGGTATGATTACAAATATAGGATATGTTACTAATTCTATTTGATATGGTATTATATCTTTTAATAGGATACTCATGGTTAAGACTACTGCATAAATACCTATATAGGCACTTATAATGCCGATGATGATACCTATTATTCCTAGGATTAAGGCTTCGTAAAGGACACTTAGTTTTAGTTGTTTGCTGGTGGCTCCAACGGAAGAGAATAATCCAAATTGTTTTTTTCTTTCCATTACTGAAATGGCAAAGGAATTATAGATAACAAAAATGCAGGCTACTGATATGATAGATAGAAATATTATCATGAAGCTAGTTAGAAAACTATTGATGTTGTTATATTTACTTTGTCCATATACGGCTAATAATTTTTCGTTATAATTAATTTTACTAGCATCAATATCTAATTTTGTGGCAATGTTATTAATGGTTTTTCTTATGTTTTTTGGATTTTTTAAATTTAAATATATGTTTATACTGTTAGCAGTATTTATTTCATTTTCTTTGGTAAATATGCTAAATCCTGGGGCGTGGTATGGTTCAAATGTTGCATTTGCTCTTTCACAGAAGCCGACTATTGTGTATGGTATAGCAGGTTCGGTAATTAATTCTTCTCCTTCTTGATAACTTATTTCTTGTCCTAGATTTTCTCCTTCAAATATTCTTTTGCCTTTAGATAAATAGATAGTATCTCCTATTTTATAAGTAATATCACTATAAGAGAAGATATGATTTGATAATATTACTTCTTTATTATTATTTGGTAGTCTTCCTTCTGTTATTTTTAATTTTTTTAGGTAATTATTATTTCCTCCAAGTAAAAAGTAATATATTTTGGATGTATTATCACTTTCATAATATCTGGTATAGCCTAGGTTTGTTGAGTAATAATAGTTATCTATTTTTTTATTGTTAGTTAGATATTTTAATTTTGATGGATTCACTTCACTTATGCTTACTTGGTAATTGCCTGTTTTATCAAGTATTTCTTTTATCATTAGTTCTCTAAAGGTTGAACATAATAGTCCAATTCCTACCATTAGGGCTGTGGATAGCATGATTCCTATGATTGATACAATTGTTCTTTTTTTATTTTTGAGCAAGTTTTTAATAGTAAGTTTATTTAGTATCTTCATCTTTAATCACTTTCCTATCACTTACTATTTTTCCATCTTTTATTTCAATGATACGATTTGCATATTTGGTGAGGTTCATATCATGGGTAATCATGATGATTGTTTGATTATACTTGGTGTTGGCTATTTTAAGGAGATTCATTATTTCTAAACTGGCTTTGGTGTCAAGGTTTCCTGTTGGTTCATCACAAAGTAAGATGCTAGGTCTTGCCATTAAGGCTCTTCCTATGGCTACTCTTTGTTGTTGTCCACCTGATAGTTCGTTAGGTAAATGGTTTTTTCTTGCTTTTAAATCGAGTAAATCAAGTAGTTCTTCTAAGTAGGCATTATCTACTTTTTTATTATCTAAGAGGACTGGTAGGCTAATGTTTTCAACGACATTTAGAATTGGTATTAAATTGTAAAATTGATATATTAAGCCTACTTTTCTTCTTCTTAGGATGGCTAGGTCATTGTCATTTTTCTTAAATATGTCTTCTTTATCTATATAGACATGACCTAGAGTTGGTTTGTCTACTGCTCCGAGAATGTGTAATAAGGTGCTCTTCCCACTTCCAGAGGAGCCAATTACGGATACAAACTCTCCTTTTTCAACACTGAAATTGATGTCATCAAGGGCAATGACTTTGGTACTGCCTTTTCCATATACTTTACATAAATTTTTTACTTTTAAAATTTCCATACTATTCTCCCATCTAAATATATTTACATTATATCACAGCAAAAGTTATATACTTTATTTTTTTATTAACAAAATCTTAAGATTTTATTAAATTAAAACTGAGCACTAAAGGGCAATAGCAAAAGTGTATGATTATTAATTTATTATAAAAATAATGCTTGTAAAATTTATAAAGTTAATGTAAGATAAAACCAAGAAGGTGTTAGTATGTATCAATTAAAATATGATAAGGGTTTTAATAAGATAACTAGAGATATTAATTATATTAAGAATGTAAATGATATTCCTAGTAAGATAAGGGAATATATTACTAATACTTCAAATAATAGAATTATTTATGAAATAAAAACTAAAAATCATTTATGTAGTAAGTGTTTACAAAAACTAGATAATAATTATTACTGTGATAAGTGTCATGTTAAGCATGTAATAAGTAATAAATTAGATGTTATTAATGTAAATGAGGTTAGTATTTTTAATGATGATTTAAAAGACATTAAGGCTAATTATATTTTTTTTGATGTAACGAAAAATGGTATTTATTTATATTTTATTAGGGAGACTATTTCTTATATAATGCCATATTCTTATTTGAATAAAACAAGTAAGTTAGATGTTTTTAAAGTTTATTTTATTGAGAAAGATGGTATTACTGATGTTATTAATAATGACTATATTGCTTATAAAGAGGCAATTGAATGTTTAAATGATACAGATAATTTTAATGATGTTACGGATAAAATGATTAATTTTTTTGAAACTCCATATGATGCTTATTTGTATGTAGATAATCTAAAAGAACTTAAAAACACTTGTTATAAGTATAGTTTTATATGGGAAGCAATGGATTATTTAAGTAAAAATGATAGTTATGATTTAAAGATGTTAACAATTAATCCAATATGTTATAGGGAGTTTGAATATTTAATTAAAATGAAATTGTATCAGTTGGCTTTTACTAGTGTGAACTATTTTAAATATGAAAAGAATTTTAAAAAGATATTTGGAGTTTCTAAAACTCTATACCCTTTTATGATTAGAAATGATATTTCTTATTATGAATTATGTGCTTTGAGATTATATCCTCATGAAGATATTGATTTGATTAAATTTATTAGTAGTGATTTATATACTTTTGAATGTATATTAAAAATAGCTTCGATTAATTTAAAGAAGCTTAAAGAATATTTTGATAATAATAAATTGGCTTATGGTTATATATATGAGTATTATGATTATCTTAGTTATGCTAGTTTTTTAGGGTTAAATTTAAAGGATAAGAAGGTGTTATTCCCTTTAGATTTGATGCTAGAACATGATAAGTTATATTTGCAAATGACTATATTAAAGAATCCAGATATTGAGAATAAAATCTTTGAGACGGCAAAGTTATTATCGTTAAATACTTATGAGGATGATGATTATATTATATATCCGGCTGATTCTGTTGAGAGTTTGATTGAGGAAAGTGAGATGCAGGCTAATTGTGTGAAAACTTATGGTGAATATATTGCTAAGAATATTTGTCAAATATATTTTTTGAGAAAGAAGAATGATGTGAATAAGTCATTTGTTACTATTGAAGTGAAGGATAATAAGGTGGTTCAGGCTAGAATTAAATATAATGAATTGCCAACGGAAGAAGTAAATAAGGTAATTAGAAAATGGGAAAAAGGATTTAAGGTTATTTATAAAAATAGTAATTAGATAATTTTTTTAGTAAAGTTATCTTTTTTTTTATACATTTTTTGTTTTCTGTGTTATAATTGATATATGCTTGTGTGGCGGAACTGGTAGACGCGCTGGACTCAAAATCCAGTATTAGCAATAATGTGTGGGTTCGATTCCCACCACAAGCACCAGATTGATGGGAAACTCGAACTTTTCGAGTAGTAATAAATGCTAGCTAGAAATAGTTAGTTTTTTTAATATAAATTTTATTATATAAAAAGATTAGTTGTATTTCAAACTAATTTAATCAACAAATTGACTATCTAAGTTTTGTCAATACTAAATTTATAAAAATATTATACTACGACTAAAATCACGAAAATAGGCATTTTTTTAAAATTTTCGTGTATTATAGTGATATATGTGATAAAATGAATTTGTTAATTTATTTTGAATGTTGTATTATTTTTACACATTGTATATAACATTCTTAATATTTTTGTTGAACACGCAGTTAGGTTTTCATAGTAATGTTTGCCTTCTGCTTTTTTTGTTAAATAATAATTATAAACGGGATGGTTAGGACACTGATGACCTAATTTAACTACCATTTGACTAATATTAAATAATATCCATCTTGCATATTTATTTCCTCGTTTAGAGATTGTTCCATGAACATTAATACTTTTTCCTGATTGTATAATTGTTGGATCTAACCCACAAAAAGCAATTAATTGTTTATGGTTATCAAACCTAGTAATATCCCCAAGTTCTCCAAGTAATTCAGTTGTTAATACTTCTCCAATACCATAAAATGAATTGATAATATTAAAGTAAGGTGATTCTTTTGCTGTTTCAATCATCTTGTCTTTTAACTCATTTATTGTCTTAATGTTTTCTTGTAAAACACTTGCCATATCTGATAAGTTTTTAACATCTGAATGATCTTTATCTACTCCTGGATAAGAATTAAGAGAAATCTCTTTAATTTTATTTGCTAATCTTTTGTAATAATAATCATGTCTTGAATTAGTTTTATATAAATTATTATATAAAGCATCAATTCTTTTTTCTTTAACAATATAAGCATGAGGAAATGTTTTTATAAAGTTTAAAGCTGTTTCTTCATAGATTCTACTACCTTTAAATATTTCTTCAAACTCTGGAAAACAAATATTAATCAATCTCTTATATCTATTTTTACAACTAACATTTAACTGTGTTAGATAAAAATACTGTCTTGTCATCGCTTTTAAATTAGCATATAAATCTTTCTTTGATAAATCGTGATATTCTACTTCATTAACAAAAAATAACTTGGCTAATCTCATACAATCTTTAGTATCTGTTTTCGTTTTTCTTAAAGTATCATAATTGTTTTTAGTAGTTAAACTATTGATTACCAAAGTATTAAAATTATTCTCTTTAAAATATCTTTCTACTGGCAAATGATAGATTCCTGTTGATTCCATGAATATTGTTAAATCTTCTAATTTAAAACTATTAATCTGATTTTTCAATTCATCAAAATCCTTTATATTATGTTTAATTTCTTTTGGTTCAATTAAAACCTCTCCATACTCTGTAGATAACATTACCATACTTTTACATTTTGCAACATCTACACTTAATACTGCTCTCATTACTTACTCCTTTCTGAATTTAAGTCTTCTGTTTCCACCATTATTTCATCAAGCTTGTTATATAGATTCTTTGACCTCACTATCTTAAACTAAATTAATAATAGAAATAAAAGCTGAACTGTCAATTTGTTAGATTCTAAGACCTCTGTAATTTGCCGTTCTCACTTAAACTCTTAGTAAATAATTTAACATAAAAAATAAGATATAAATATTAAATTATTTACATCTTAAAGTATACTTGTAATTTGTTAAATAATTAACCTTTTGTTTTTTTTCTTTAATTTAATTATTAAAGCTGAAGTAATATGTGTAATCAATATCACTATCAAAATGCTTAGATATGGATAATTATTTATATTTTTATACAACAAAGATATAACAAAAATTACCATAGGATGTATTAAATAATAATATTTAGAATAAGTACCAAATTGGAAATTTAATTTCATGCTATTAGTAATATAAATAGATGAAATAAATAAGTAGTAAGTTAATGGTATACAAGATAATAAAATGTTACTATTGAGTCTATCAGTATCATGTAATAATATTGCTTCAAAAGTTAATAAGAAAAATGAAACAATTAATTTAAGAAAACAATATTTTGAATATGCCTTTTCCTTTGTACCTACATAATAACCTAATACTACATAAAATAATCCAAAGAATAAGAAGTTTCTAGTGGTAAAGAAAATATTATAGTAATAAGATAATATTCTTTTTATTGATAATGGTAAAACCCCATAATAAGTTTCTGTTGCCCCAAATAATAATAATATAAAGGAAATTATTAATAAATATTTTATATTAAATTTTTGTTTCCATTTTTTTAAAACAATCAAAGAAAATATTATTGCAGGAAAATACCATAAATGATAATAAACTCCTGTATAGCATAAAGCGACCAACACTATAATAGGTAATAATATTATTGATAGAATAATTAGTAAGGGTAAAGTAATATTGATTTTTAATATATACTCATTTATGATTGGCATATACTGAATTATTGTGCCTATTATTACAGGTATGTACAACAAACTCCAAACAAAATATAATGGTATTGTTTTCTTTATGTATTCTTTTATATAATTTTTATTTACTTTCTCCTTTTTGGCAACAAAATAGCCAGTTATTATAAAAAATATAGGAACACATATTCTTGTAACTATATTATTAAATGCTAAATCTAATTCGTTTGAAGAGTTAAGAAATGGATGCAAATGTAGTATGATGATTAAAATTGAAGATATATATTTTAAAATGTTTAAGTTTTGATAATTTAATTTATTTATTCTATAATTTCTATCTATATTTTTTTGAATAAATATAGTAACAAGACTAAAACAAATTATCATTAAAACAATAGAAAAAGGATTGCCTAAACCATTTTCAATTTGAAACACATTTATCAATTTTAAAAATAATATCAATATAGTTATTATTGATATAATTACTATTTCACTTTTATATTTCATATTTAAACCACTTCTAACTCCAAGAATATTATTTTCTAACAATTATATTACATTGGTGATGTAATCCATAAATAGCCAAAAATTATTATACTAATTATTATTATCGTAGTAATTACTATAAAAGGTATCATCTGTTTTTTTCTTTTCCTTTTATAAATGCTAATACATCAGCAACAAATAAGAATAAATATATTGTTAACAAATACAAAGTAAATCCCATAAACTACTCCTCAGTACGACAAATTACTATTTATTTGTTCCATCTATGTAATTATATCACGATTTTAACAGATTTTTATCACTAATTTGTAACATTCAAGATTCATTCAACATTTTAAAGTATATATCCAACTGTTGGAAGTAAAATATAACCTCGTAACCACTTTAATTAACTGAGTTAAATAAAAGTATGGTAGAGTTCTTCCGTATTTTTAAATCAATTTTGCGAGTGCAAAATAAGAAATCACAGCACTTCTATCTCTTTATTTATAGGAAATAAAACAACTATCAGGTGTTATTTCCATACCCTTTATATAATATGGATCTTCACTACCTTTTGCAATAATTATTTTAATATATTTCTTGTTACTTTCTTCCAATGCAACCATATCATAAAGTTCTAAAGTTGATGGCATAATATTATTTTTTATTCTATCTTTAATAGTTCGTTGTAATAAATCAATATTATCTTTATCATTTACTCCAATATAAATATTGCTACCATTAGATTTAAGAATGAAATATCTTCTTTTTCAAATTTATCTGTTAATTTTACTTTAAATTCATTTCTTACATCTTCAATTACATCTATCATTTTTTGTCTCCTAATTTTTGTAATTAAATTATATCATGACGCAAGGAATGCCACAAGAAAAAGTCGTAAAAATTTTTTATCTATTTTAGTATTTCCATGGTATACTTATATTAGCTAGTAGTTTATTACTACCTATTATTTAGATAAATAAAGGTTATGGCACCATTGGTGAATCTATTCAAACTATTCGAACTTTTAATACATTTTCAGTATAAAATATGACTGATTTTTTATGCAATAAAATCCTCTTAGTAATTTTGACAACACAAAAAATATATAAAATTAAGTTTCAACGATTAATCAAAGTATAAAAAGTTTTGAAGATTTACATAAAAAGGATAGTTTTATATATCTCCCCCACTTTGGAAACACTATCTAGATAAATAATTAAATGGTTTATAATATAAAAAGTATGATAAAATGGTTTTAAAGAAATGAAAAAATAGTTAGGAGAAATTATGACTTATATATGGGAATATGATACTCCTTTAGAGTTTGATAATATGTTAATAAGTAGTGATGATAAATATTTAACTGGTTATGGTGGTGAAATTAAAAATAAGATTGCTATTTTAACACATGGAAAAATGATATGAGTAAGTATTTTATTTCTAAGAAAGGAACTATATATGATAAGATGTAAATGGTGTAATTTAAATAATCCAATATATGTAGAATATCATGATAAGGAATGGGGAGTTCCTAATTTTGATGATAATTATTTATTAGAATTATTAATATTAGAATCGTTTCAGGCAGGATTGTCTTGGGAATGTATTTTAAATAAAAGAAAATCTTTTAAAATTGCTTATGATAATTTTGATATAGATAAGATTGTCCTCTATGACGATAAGAAAATAAAGGAATTATTGGAAAATAATAAGATTATAAGAAATAAGTTAAAGATAAAGGCTAGTATTAATAATGCTAAGATATTTAAGAGTATTCAAGAAGAATATGGTAGTTTTTATAACTATTTAACTACATTTACTAATAATCAATTGTTTTATGAAATAGGTAAAGTAACAAATAATTTGTCTCACTCTATTTCAAGAGATTTAATAAAAAGAGGTATGAAATTCGTAGGATCTACTATTATATATTCATATTTACAGGCTGTGGGAATTATTTATTCACATGATAAGGAGTGTTATTTGTATAAAAAAAAATAGAACAAAAAGCAATTATTAATTATATTTTTGTCTTTTATTCTTTTGCTCTAGGATGTGTTTTATAGTAAACTTCTTTTATTTTTTCATTAGTAACATGGGTATATATACTAGTAGTAGATAAGGAACTATGACCAAGTAATTCTTTTACATGCATTATATCTGCTCCTTCATTAAGTAAATGAGTGGCAAATGTATGTCTTAATACATGGGGTGATATTTTTATATCTAAGCTACATTTATTTATAATTTCATTTAATATTTTTCTAATACTAACAACTGAAATGTTTTTTCCAAATCTATTTAATAGTAAATAATCACATGTTTGACCATTTAATAAACTAATACGACCATTTTTTATGTAATTATTTATTGCTTCTTTACAATATTTTCCATAAAAAACATATCTATCTTTATTACCTTTACCTCTTACTTTAATAGAATTATTGTTAAAATCAATATCATTAATCTTAATGTTAACAAGTTCACTAACTCTAACTCCTGTTCCATAAAGCAATTCTAGTATTAACCTGTCTCTTTGTCCTTTGGGGCTATTATCAGGTATTTCAAACATTTTATCTAATTCGTATTCATTAATAAAGCGAGGTAGTTTTTCTTCTTTTTTTGGATTTTCTAATAAGTTAAAAATATTATTTTCTAATATATTATTTTTTTCTAAGTAATTATAGAATGTTCTAATTGAGCTATACTTTCTGGCAATAGATCTTTTGGATAATTTTTTTTTATATAAATACTTAGAATATTCTTCTACTATTTTATAATTACTGTTTTTTATATCTATATTATTTTTTTTTAGAAATTCTAAATAATCATATGTATCTTTTTTATAACTGGTAATTGTATAAGGGGAATATCTTTTGTTATCTGTTAAATAAGAAATAAAATTATTTAAATAGGTGTTATATTTATTATTATTGTTCATCTTTTTTTGCCTTTATCTTGGTATAGACCATCGACTAATGGTTTATCTGTTAGTTTGCTTCTAACACTTTTTAAATCTTCTATATCATATACTGAAAATATTTCATCTAAATCTAATGTATCTAAAATATCATCAATCTCATTATTATCACTTTCAAACTTGCTTATGTGTTCTTCCATAGTATCATGTTTGAAATTATTTTTTACTACTTTATTTTTAACTTTGATACCTTCTTTTTTTAATTTAAAGTATATATCTCTTTTTTTTCGATAAGTATTTAGATATTTAGTTACTTTAATCTCTAGGTCATTTTTTATTTCTTCAATGAGACTCTCTTTTACATTAACACTTACTTTAGAATATAGCATGTATATAAATCTTCTAAGTTCATTGATATTACTGCTTTTTCTTAAATAATTACTATATTTTTCTATTAATTCTTTAGTATCGAATACATCATTTTTATATAATATATTCATTGTTTTTTCTGTTTTTGTTTCCCCGATTAAATAAGTATATTTTATTTTTGCATCGAAGATGACTTTATCAAAAAGATCTTCTAAATGGTTAATTAGTTCTCTTTTATTATTAAATTGTGAAGTAAACTCATCTATTTCATTTATATTTTTATTACTTTTTTTAATTACTTTTTTATCACCATCATTGAATATAGCAATTAGTTCATATGTATATTTCATAAATTCCTCCTACTTAATAATATCTATAATAATATCTTTTTCTTTGGTTTTTTTTGAAGTTATTTCAAAGGCGGTTAAGACATTTTCAAATGATGTAATGATTTTATTACTATATATTGTACATAATGAGTCATTGGTATTAATGTAATCGTTGATTTTTTTGTTAATGACAATGCCTACAGAATAATCAATGATGTCATTTAGTTTTTCTCTTCCTGCTCCGATAATCTTACAAAATTCGCCTAACATGTAGGCATCTATATTAGTTAAGAAACCATTGATGGTGGAATATACTTCATATTTATATTTAGTTTTTGGCAATTTATCAATGTCGCCACCTTGATATTTAATTAATTCATAGAATTTATCTAAAGCATTGCCATTTTCTAAAGATGCTACTACTTTTTCTTTAGCTTCATTTAGGGAGATTTCTAATCCTAAATGTACCATATAAGTGGCTAGGGTTATGCATAGTTTAGTTAATTTTTTTTCACCATGGCCTTTTAATACTTGAATGGCTTCTTCTACTTCTAAACTATTTCCTATATGTGTGCCAAGTGGTGTATTCATGTCAGTTAGGATGCATATTACTTTTCTATTATAGTATTTACCTATATTTATCATGATATGAGATAATTTTTTAGCATCTTCTATGTTTTTTATCAATGCTCCCTTACCTACTTTTACATCTATAACTATATCAGTTGCTCCAGAGGCTATTTTTTTGCTCATAATGGATGATGCTATTAGAGGAATACTTTCAACTGTACCAGTTACATCCCTTAGGGCATATATTTTTTTATCCGCTGGGACTATGTCTTTTGTTTGGGTGGCAATTCCACAGTGTATCTTTTTTATTTGGCTTATAAATTTCTTTTCGGTTATGTTAATAGTATAACCTGGGATGGATTCTAATTTATCCGCGGTGCCTCCTGTATGTCCTAGTCCTCTGCCACTCATTTTTAGAACATTGACCCCTAGGGATGCAACAATTGGAACAACGATTAAGGTAGTTTTATCACCTACTCCTCCTGTTGAATGTTTATCTAACACGTGTTTTCCTATTGATTTAGTATCGATTGTTTTGCCACTTAAAATCATGTATTTAGTTAAATAATTAATTTCACTAGTGCTCATTCCATTAATACATATTGCCATGAGTAAGGCACTCATTTGGTAATCACAAATAGTTCCTTTGACATAACCCTCTATTATGAATTTGATTTCTCTTTCGTTTAATTCAATATTTTTTCTTTTTTTATTAATTATTTCAATTATTTCCATACTAAATCTCCTTATAATTTGAGATGAATAAATCTTGTTCATTATCTATCTCTTCTTCTATTTCTATTTTAGGTAAGTCTTCTATTGTACTCATTCCAAAATAATCTAAGAATAAAGATGTTGTTTTATATAGTGTTGGTCTTCCTGGTAAATTGGCTTTGCCACATTCTTTGATAAATCCTTTGGCAATAAGTTTTCTTAATTGATAAGATGTATCTACACCTCTTAGTTCGTCTATTTTTGCTCTTGTAATTGGCTCATTATATGCGATAATTGCTAGGGTTTCTAAGGCTTGTTGGGATAGGGTGTTTCCTGTTTCGGTATCAATTAATTGTTGGAAATATGAAATATGTTCTTCTTTTGTGCTTAGTTTAAAGGCATTTCCTAGGTATTTTATTCTAAGACCTCGGTCGATGTTTTCATATTTATTTTTAAGTGATATGATTAACTTTTTAGCATCTTCTTCACTTATTTTTAAAATACGAGATATGTCTTTAATGGTTAAGCCTTCGTCTCCTTCTATATATAGTAATCCTTCTAATACTCCTTCTAAATTCATAATATCACTTACTTTCTAAACTCAAAATAATTTCATCAAAGTTATGTTTTTGTTCTATTTTTAAGGTGTTATCTTTAGCCATTTCTAATATACTTAAAAACGTTACAATTATATAATCTTTTTCTTTTTTATCAAATAAATTGCTAAACTTTATGGTATGTTCTTTTTTTAAAATATTATATATTTCTTCTTTTCTAACTTTTACACTATACTCTTTTTTTGTGACTTTAGTATTAAGAGGTTTCATGTACTTTTGTCTTTCTAAGAAACTTTTAAAGGCTTCGAGTAAAATGTCAACATTACTTTGACCTTTCATTTGGGTGGTGTCTACATTATAGTTATTAATATTTTCTGGTAATTTAATATATATTTTTTTTCTTTTTGATTCGTATTCTTTAAAATAACTAGTTACTTCTTTATATTTTTGGTATTCTACTAATTTTGATATTAGTTTTTCTTTGGTTAATTCTTCTTCACTGTCGATTGTTTCTTCATTGTTGGTTGGAAGTAATGACCTAGATTTAATAACCATTAATTCACTCGCCATGACTAAATATGATGATGCTACATCAATATTTAATTCTTGCATTTTATTAATATAATCTAAATAATCTTTGGTAATTTCTGTTATGGATATATCATATATATCAATGTTAGATTGTTTTATTAAATGAAGTAATAAATCAAGTGGGCCTTCAAACTCATTTATTTTAATACTGTAATCTAATTCATTTTGCATAATTATCACTGCATCCTTTATATTAATTATAGCATGAATATGTAATTTATGGTATAATTTTTTTAGGTGATTGTATGAAGAAGTTTAATATGATAGATGAATCTTTTGTGTGCGAAAATTGTCAGGCAAAAGTTATGCCTTTGGGTTATACAGCGAGGGATCACTGCCCAAACTGTTTATATTCTAAACATTTAGATATATTTCCTGGTGATAGACAAAATTCTTGTCAAGGTTTGATGGAACCTATAGGAATTAAAAAATATAAAAACACTTATAAGATTATTTATAAGTGTACTAAGTGTCATGAAATACATAATAATATCATGGCTAATGATGACAATTATGATTTAATAATTAAGTTATCTAGTAACTTAAGGTAAAACTGGTAAAATCATAATAAAGATAAATATTATTATTACAATAAGGATAAGTATTTGGGTATCTTTAGATATCTTAATAGTCATCTTTTTTTTCTTATTTATATCTTGGTTAGATATATATGTTTTGGTGTAATTGGTTTGCATATCATAAATGGGTTGTTCTTCATAAAATTTCTCGGTAACATCTAAATTTTGCTCATTTTGTACTTGTTCTTTATTTGTTTGATTAACTGTTTCGTTGTTTGTGTGATTATTGGTTATGTTATTTACTTGATTGGTTGGCTCAACTGGTACTTGTTTTTGTACTTGGGGTTGATTAGGTACTTCTTTGGTTGGTTCAAGTAAATTGTTTACACTCATTGAAGAATTAATTTCTTCATTACTTTTTATATTGACATTAGTAGCATTATTCATAGTCATATTTGGATTGCTCAAGGCTGTATTATAATTTGTTGTAGCACGATATGTTGCTACGGGTTGTTCATTTTGTTTTATTTGAAAATCTTCATTTAACTTTTTTAAAAGTTCTTCTCTTTCATTCATATATAAACCTCATTTCGTAGGACATTATTATAACACATTTTAAAATTAAAACTCAAGTTTTTTTACTTAAGTTATAATTTCCATATATCATCATCTGTTTTAAAAGCATTGGTTCCTTCATTTGTTTGGATATTTTTATTAACATTTTCACCTTCTGGCATATGAATTGTCTCAGGAGATGGTGCTGGTTTATCAAAATTAATTCCTGCAAAAATTGGATGATTAGGTGTTTGATTTACAGTTTCTTGTGGTGTTTCAATTTGATTAGCTTCTACAGGTTCGATATTGTTAACAGGTGATACAATGTTACTATTTACTGAAACACTTTCTGGTGCTTGTCTTACTGTAGGCATGTCATTAACCATAGGAATATCTTCTATAACTGGTTGTTCTATTTGATTTTCAACAATAGGTGTATTAATTGGTATTGTATTTTCTACAGGGATATTTTCTTGTACTTGATTTGGTGTAGGCATATCCCAGCTATTATATACAGGCATTTCATGAACATTTGGCATTGTATTATTTTCTACGATGTTTTCATTAATTGTATTTTGAGGCACCTCTGTCATTTCAGGGTGGCTTACAATGTTTTCGTTTGGCATACTAATATTATTATTAACTTCTTCTTTTACGTTCATGCTTGGCATGTCAAAGCCACTGATTACTTGATTAGTATTTACTTCTTGTTGTTTTACAAGAGGTTCAACAGGAACATTGTTCATGGTATTTACTGATTCTTGTCCTATATTATTTCCTGTTATGTTAACTGATGAAAATGTTGATAAATTTGGTCTTTCACTAATATTTGCTCCATAAGAAGATTCGAAATTATTTACTGTATTATTATTAGTGTTAACATTAGTATCCATATTCATGCTAGTATTATTCATATTATTATTTATATTGTTGTTTAAGTTAATAGTATTATCTGTATTGGTTGGTTCCTCTGTATTTTGAACTATATTGTTGTTCATTTCTGGCATAGCAATGTTATTTTGTTCCATTGTAGGCATATTCGTATTCATTTCTGGTGCTGTATTATTAATATTATTACCACCTTGGATATTAACTATATTAGGTGCCTCAAGTGGAGCATCATTCTTAGCTAAAGTATTTTTCTCTTTCTTCTTTTTCTTATCTCTTCTATCTGCAAAAAAACCAATAATAGTAATTATTAATAAGATTAATACTACTAATATCCATATATAATTTAATTTTAAAAATTCTAAAAAACCCATTTTCTTATTCCTCCTAATATAATATAAGAATAACACAATTTTTTACTTTATGCAATAGATTTTTATAACAAAATTGTAAATGAATTATAACAGCGTAGCAAAAGAAAAAACCTAAACTTTAATATTTAGGTTTTAGATTTATAACTAGATTATCTTCATCACTAATAATATTGCCTTCTAAGATGCTTTGTTCATAGACATAACCATTTCCATTTATGGTGTAATTGATATCCATTAATTTTAATAGGCTGATAACTTCTTTATATGAGTATCCTATTAAATTAGGTACCCTTTTATCATAATTATTAGTAAGCAAGAATACTCTATCTCCTTTATATATTATGTTATCTTGACTAGGATATTGTTTGATTATTTTATCTCCATCACCTAGAATGACAACGTTTATTCCCATGTTTTCTAATTCTTTTTTAGTATTTGCAGTGTTGGCACTGGAATATGATTTTACTGTATATTCTTCATTAGAAGATTTAGATACAACATCTTTATTATCGATATTTAGGTAATTGTTGATATTTTTAATTACTTCTTTGGTTGGTTCAGCTAGATAGTTGGTGGCAGAATCTTTAGGTCTTTTTAAGGCTGTATATATTATTACTTCTGGGTCATCTTTAGGAAACATTCCTGAGAATGAGTAGATATATTCATCTAGGTATTTGCCTTGTTTGTAATCAAATATTTGGGCTGTACCAGTCTTAGCAATTAGGTCGATTCCCTCTATTCTATAGGCTCCTCCAGTACCTGTGCCATTTCTATTGTTAACTACATTGGCCATTAAATCTTTTAATTTATTAACGGTCTCGATGCTGGCAATGGTATTTATTACTCCTCTTTTGCCTTCATATAGTGTTTTATTGGTACTGCTATCAGTTATTTTAGAGACAATATATGGTTTTAACATTTTACCTCCGTTGGCTAAGGAAGTTAGAGCTTGGATATGTTGCATTGGGGTTGTGGTGATGCCTTGTCCATATCCTGCCGTGGCAACTTCGATGGGATAATTAAATTCTATTGTCCCTGCTAGTTCGCCTTTTATGGTGTAACCTGTTTTTTGGCCAAAGCCATACTTGGTGAAGCAACTTTTTAGGTTGTCTTTATTTATTGTTGTTTCTAGGATGTCGGCAATTGCTGTATTGGAAGAAAGTGCAAAGCCTTGGTCGTAAGTAATGACGCCCCATCCTTTTTTATTCCAGTCTTTAATGATAGATACTTTATTAGTTTTCATATCAGTAAAACTTTTGCTTCCTGATAAGTAGGTGGTGTCTCCTTTATAATTTCCACTTTCAATAGCACACATGTAGGTAAATATTTTCATTGTAGAGCCTGGTTCATAGGTGTTAGCAACGAAGGGGTCTAAGTAAGAAGTCATATTTCTTAGGTTGGGATCAAATGAAGGAGTCGAAGAATTTGCTAGGATGGCTCCAGTTTTAGCATCAGCCACGATCATCAAAGCCCATTCGGCTGAGGAAGTAGCTTGTATGTTTTTGACCGCACTTTCTACAAATAATTGGATGTTGCTATCTATTGTTAGGTATATATTATCTCCGTCATGAGCATCTATTTTATATTCACGACCATTTGGTATTTTATAACCGTATTTATCTTTTTCATATTCAACATATCCCGTTTTTCCTTTTAAAACTTCATCGTAATACCCTTCTATACCAAGTTCTCCTACTTGAAATTCTAAGTTGTTACTATCTTTCTTTTTCACTGTATAGCCTAAGGTATAAGAAGCATAGTCTCCATTAGGGTAATATCTTTTATAACTTTTAATAAAATCTATTCCAGGTAGTTCTAGTTTTTCTATTTTATCTTTATCTAATTCACTTAGATTTCTTCCACCAGGTCCAAGTTCTACTTGATATACGCCTTCTTTATTTAACAAGGCTAAGATGGTGTCTTTTTCCATGTTAATAAGAGGGGCTAGACTTTCGGCTGTTTTTTCTTTATCAACAACGTGCATTGGTTTGCTACTGCCTTCGCTTCTTTTTTCACTTAAGTAGGCAATTACTGTATAGCTAGCTACGTCTTGAGCAAGTATTTCACCTTTATTATCATATATTCCTCCTCTTGATGGCATGATAATTTCTCTTGATGTATTTCTATTTTTGATGAATTCTTTAATGGTTACATCTCCCATGCTAAAGTTAGCAAGACATAGATAACATAAGCGCATAATAAAAAAAAGGAATAAAATACAAACACAAACTAAAAACAAAGCACTGGTTTTTACTTTATTTGTATTAACTCTCCTTCTCATAGATATCCCCCTAATCCTTGATTGTTTTGATGTTATCATTATTGTAAGCAAGCCCCATATTTGATGCTACGTTGAAAACATTTTCTAATGAAACCATTTCATTTATTATCATGGTTAAGCTTTGGTTGTTATTTTCCTTTTTATTAACTTGTTCTTTTAATTTTTCTACTTCAAAATTAACTTTAGATAAAGTTGTTTGTCCAAATATTATACCTATAACTAAAACAATAACTAAAAATATATAAAAACGTAGTAAAAATCTTTCTAATTTAGAAAAATATTTTATTTTTGTCTTAGTCATAATGTATCACTTAATCCTTTCTATTACTCTTAATTTAGCACTTCTACTGCGATTATTCTCAGTTAATTCTTTGTTGCTTGGTGTTATTACTTTGGTATTTATTAGTTTATAATTAGGTAAATATTCTTCTGGTATAAAAGGTAGGTTATTTAGTTCTTGATTAACTTTAGTGTATTTATTGAATATTTCTTTGACTATTCTATCTTCTAAGGAGTGGAATGTAATAACACAGATTCTACCATTTATGTTTAATAGTTTTATTGCATCTTCTAAGGATGTTTTTAAAACGTTTAATTCATCATTTACTTCAATTCTAATAGCTTGAAATACTTTTCTAGCAGGATGTGATTCTCTCATTGCTTTAAATGGGATACTGCTTTTGATAATGTCTACTAGTTCTAAGGTAGTAACAATTTCTTTATTTTCTCTATATTTTACGATATTTGAAGCAATTTTCTTAGCATATTTTTCTTCACCATATTTATAAAATATATCTGTTAATTCTTTTTCACTGTAATTATTTACTACTTCATAAGCACTTAAACTACTATTTTGATTCATTCTCATATCTAATCTAGCTTCGTTATGGTAACTAAAACCACGACTGGCAATGTCTAGTTGGGGACTAGATACTCCTAAATCATATAATATTCCGTCAACATAATGAATGTTGTTTTCTTCAAGTCTTTTTTTTATGTTAACAAAATTATCATTAATTATTTTGAAATTGTTGCCTACCTTACTTAGTTTTAGATTACTAGTTTGGCAGGCATCAATGTCTTGATCAAAGGCGAAAAGATACCCCTTTTGTATCCTTTTTAAAATCTCGCTGCTATGTCCTGCGAATCCTAAAGTTGCATCAACATATATCCCATCTTCTTTTATATTTAAATTGCTAATACTTTCTTCTAATAAAACACTATAATGCATAATTACTCCAATGTCATATCAAATAGATTTTCACATATGTCTTCTAAAGACTTTTCATTTTCTTGCATTAAGCACTCAAACTTATGTAAATTCCATATTTCTAGGCGATCATTAACCCCAATGACGGCACATTCTTTTTTTAAGTTAGCAAATTCTGTTAAATTAGATGGAATATTAATGCGACCTTGTTTATCAAATTCGCATACCGTGGCTCCTGTTAAAAAAAATCTCATGAATGTTCTGGCATCTTTTTTAGTGAAAGATAAGGTTTTTAGTTTTTCAACTAGTTTATTCCAATTAACCATAGAATATATAGATAAGCAACCATCTAGTCCTCTTGTTAGTACAAATGAATTACCAATTTCTTCACGGAACTTAGAAGGTATAATTAATCTACCTTTTTCATCAATATTATGGTGATATTCTCCAATCAACATTGAAATCCCCCACTTTCTCCCACTTCGAACCACTTGATAACTACATTCTACTATTATTTAGTATATTTGTAAATACTTTTTTGAAAATTTTACATTATTTTACAAAATAATTATTTTTATTATCTTTTATTATCAGTATAATAAAACAGTATAAATATATATTCATACTGTTTTTAAGATTTATATAAATTATTTTTTATGTTATTTGCTACTCGCATTTTAGTTTTTTAGAGTTATTATTGTTATTAATATTATTCAGTAATGGAAAGAACAGTGCGAAAGCCGTATAATGTATAAGATTGTCCGCCTCCTCCATCTCTACTTGAATAAGCAAAAATTCCCGCCGTATCAAATGCCATATTATTAGCTCTGTTTCCACGAGCAAACCACGGAGTGCTACTGTTTAAGGAAGTATATATATCATCATACCAACCTGCTGTTTCCCCTGTTGCATCTCCTAGGTGACTAGCACTGACACTAGTTCCAGAGTATATATCTATATGTTCTAATGGTACTCCACTTACTGTCAATCCTGAACTTCCTGCTGTTTTATTATAATTTCCCATCACATAATCCTCTGCTCCACCTGACATATCATATACTCCCGTTATGTTACCAGTAGTTGATGCCAACATTCCTTTTGCAGTGTTATAAACATTACAGGTTGTAACTTGACTTGTACCTGCAGAAGCACCACATCCTGTTTTAAAAACAGAATCATAATAATTATTTACTCCTATATTAATTAAACCCAATCCATAGTTACTTTGTTTTAAATAAGCTACAGCTCCCCATTCAATATTTTTTATAACATGAGAATCAGTTTTATTTATGCTATGAGATGTAATATAATTAACTGAACTAAATGATAATGCAGACGAATACATAGCTGATATATTTTGTCTTGTTATTGGCACTAAACTTGGTTTTATTGTTGGCGTTGTAGTACTTCCTGTTGTTTCAAACTTTCCTACCCAGAT
>UMJX01043490.1_pt1 | contig 24444 bp, 40 predicted proteins | sample 1966131 | NCBI WGS metagenome assembly UMJX01 (sample SAMEA4836162, study PRJEB28245) | human gut metagenome | biome: gut microbiome; material: fecal sample | place: Denmark | collected 2008 | reverse complement strand
AAAATGGATGTGAAAGAGGCTGTGAATGTATTAGAAAAGATATGTTATAGATATGGAAAACCAATACAAAATGGTAGAAGTCCAGAACAAATAAAAGAAGTTGAAGCTTTAAATGTTATACTAGGAACATTTAGAAAGGAAGGACAGATTAATTGGATAGATTAGACAAATGTTATTATTGGCACATTATTACTTTAGCTAAAATGAAATATAAATTAAAAAAATTGAAAGGAGTGAGATAGATGGAAGAAAAGATAAAAAAATTAGAAGATTTAGTAGCAAGAAAAGAACAAGAAATTAAAGATATTAAATTTTCTATATCAAATATTCTATTACAGATAAGAAATATTAATGAAAATGAATCTAACGAATATTCTGATCCAATTGTTAAGAAAAGAATAATATCAGAACTTTGTACAAATACAAGATATGAATTGCTTGTAGATGAAATGGAAATAAAAAAAGAACTAACACCTACCGACCAAAGTAATAGTTAGTCCTTAAAAGAACTTGTATAAATGCTCTTTCTGTATTTATTTTAGCAAAAGAAGTTCTAAAAGTCAAGAAAAATGGAATATAAATAAAACTTATGTTCTGTCAATGAATTATAGGGGGAATATATTAATGTGTTTAAATGAAATTTTAAATGAAGAAAATATAGGATTTTTAAAAAAATTAGCACATGAATTAAAAACGCAGGATAGAAGAGGAACAGGAAAACCTGTTGTTTATCAAATTGTAGATAGAGGAGAAAAACAGGGGGCTTTCTTAACATTGAAAAGTGCTGAAAGACATTTAAAGGAAAACAATTACAACTATAGTAAAAAAGCCCATGTATATGTAAGTTATGCATGGAGAAATCCAGAATTAGAAAAATTATTAAATATAATAGAGAAATTTGATATGGAGGAAAAAGAAAATGAGAAAATTTGAATTTGTAAATAGAATATTAAGCAATGAAGATGGGATAAAAAGGCTATTGCCAACAAGAAGCACCAAAAATAGTGCAGGCTATGATTTTTTTAATCCAAAAAATATTATATGTAAATCACATAAAATTACAATGATTCCAACAGGAATTAAAGCACAATTTCCAGAAGATGAAATGTTATTACTATTTAATAGAAGCAGCAACCCAAAGAAAAAAGGATTAATAATATTAAATGGTGTAGGAGTTGTAGATAGTGATTATTACAATAATACAGATAATGAAGGAGAAATGGCTTTTGTTTTTTACAATATGTTAGAAGAGGATGTAACATTACTAGCAGGGGAAAAACTTGGACAAGGTATTTTTGTAAAGTATGCAAAAACAGATGACGATATGGCAGAAGGAGAACGCATAGGAGGATTTGGAAGTACAGGAAAGTAGGTGCGTTAAATGGTTAAGTTTTTAATTGGATTTATGATTGGAAATATAGTAGGAATCGTTTTATTTGCTATAGTAATTGCAAGTAAAGATGAAGATAGGTAGATAAACAAAAGATGCCTTTAATTTAATTTTTAAGAAGGGAGTAAATGACAATGGAAAAAGTAAGAAAAGATAATAAAATGCTAATAACAAAATCACAAAAACTAAAAGAAAAAATAGAATTAATAGCAAAACAGATATTAAAAAATATGGGAATTAAAATACATCATTTAGGATTTAAGTATTGGGTAACAGCTATATATATGACTTTAGATATAGAGTTAAACAATAGAGAAGAATTAAAAATGATGGAATTATATTATATGGTAGCAAAACAGCATAAAACAACAGCATCAAAGGTAGAGAGAGCAATGCGTTATGCTTATGCAACAATAGATTTAAAACAATATTTTAATGTAACATATTCTATTAATAATACTGCTTTGCTATTTTTATTAATAGAAGCGGTTAAGGAAAATTTATATAATTATTCTAATTTTAACATACAAAAACCTAAAATTTTATTTTGTACGAAAACAGAGAACACTCTAAAATAATTTGTTTTTAATCTAACAAGATTGATTGTTAAATATCACAAAGGAAGGAGTGTATCATATGTGAATAGAAAAAATGAAATAAACATTGAACAACAGCTCGCTAAGTTTTATTCTACACTAGACTATAAGCCTATCTCTGCAAATGCTATTGCAGTATATAATTGCTTATTGCAAATAGCTCGTATGACTGGCTGGCTTACTGAGTTTAAAGTAGCAAATACAACTTTAATGAGCAAAATTAAAGGATTAAGTATATCCTCATTACAAAGAGCAAGAAACGAATTAATAAACAATAATTTGATTGTATACAAGAAGCGGAATAAATCAAAATGAAGCTTCGACATATTCAATAGTGAAATTTGAACAAGCGAACGGACAACCGAACGCAATACCGAACGAACAAGCAAACACGCAACCAGACGAACACATTATAACTAAACTAAACTTATTATTTAATTATATTTATAAAAAAGAAAGCGGGGCAACGATTGGACTTTTAGAAAAGGATAGAAATTCTCTAATAACGATATTAAATCATTTAGAAATGTATGTAGAAAATACAGTTGCTTATGATTTAATGCCAGCAGATAGATTTTTGGATGAAAAAATTATGTTGTGGGCAGTAAAAGAAATATATTTAAGTCCGCATAAAGTATTTTTGAATAATCTAAAAAGGGACAGGTTTATATTGAGATATCAGAAAACTAAAAAGTACATAACCGGAAAGCCGGATTATAAACTAGAAGAAATAATAAATTATTTTATTGTGTGTTTGCACGATGAATTAGAAAGTTGAAGGGATGATAAATGTACAAATTAAGTGGATTATCATATAGAAAAGTAGTACCAGTTTATACCAAAATGAAGCCTAAACCACAAGAAGGAAAACACTTAATAAAATATAAAGATGAAAGAGATTATGATTATTATAAATGCGATTATTGTGGATCAGAAATAAAAATATTAAATCAAAAAAATAAAATGACAGGAGGAATAGTAACATTATCAAGGCTAGTTACTAAAAAAAATGAAATGCAATTGGCTTTGTGCAATAAATGCTTAAAACCTGTATTAAAAATATTTGAAAAAGGGGAATAAAATTATGAATATAGTTAAATTAAAATGTGCTGATTATTCAATAGATTGGGTACTAGATAAAGAAATAGAAATTGATGTAGACAAATACATTTTTTTTGAAGTTGAGTACAGAGGCGAAAGTTCATGGCATTTAATAGGACATACATATAATGAAGAAACAAAGAAATGGGAAACAGTAGAGTTCTGCTACTATATATGCAGTATTTATAACATGGCATATTTTATAGCACAAGTAAATAATATTCCAGACAAAGTAGGAAATTTAAGAAATAGGGTTAGCAGATTTAATAATTTACATTACTATACGGGATTTTATAAAGAGTTAGGCAGATTATTCGAGTTAGTAGAAAGATATACAATAGAAATTCAAAATAAAGGAGGAACCAGTAGATGTTAATATTAGGGCAAGATGGAGATACGATAATAAATTTTGAAAGGATCAATCTTATAAAAATAGAATCTAGCGAAAATGAATTTGATATAGAAATTAATTACGCAGATGATGAATGGGATGTAATAGGAACTTATGAAAGTTTTGATAGAGCCAAAGAAATCATAGCAGAATTAATTAATACATATTTAAAAGTTGCAAGAGTAGAAAATGCAAGTTGTAAAGGTAGAAAAGAACCTAAATTTTATAATATACCAAAGGTATATTATATGCCGAAAAAATAGGGAGGAGTAACAAATGATGTATGAATTTGAAATGATAGGTAGTATTGTAGGAAAAGCAAGACCTAGAATGAATACAAGAACAGGAAAAGCATATACGCCAACTAATACTAAAAATTATGAATATTTTTTAAGGCAATGGTTTATTAGAAAATATCCTAATTTTAAACCAATAGATGGAAGAGTAAAAGTATCAATAATTGCTTATTTTGAAGTACCTAAAAGTACAAGCAAAAAGAAAGAAGCGGAAATGTTATCTAATAGCATAAGCCCAACCAAAAAGCCGGATATAGATAATATTGTTAAAATCGTGTTGGATGGAATGAATAAATTTGCATTTAAAGATGATACACAGGTTATTAAACTAGAAGTTGAAAAAAAATACGCAGAAACGCCGAGAATATCTATAAAAATTGAAGAATACTAAGGGGAATAAATATATGAAATGTATTAATTGTGGGAAATATCCTTTTTGTAACAAAATAGAAAATTCGCAGCAAGAAGCATGCGAAAACTTTATAAAAAGACCTTTAGGAATAGAGGTTACAAGGAAGGATGAATTTAATAATGAACAACACAGAAAATAAAAACGCTGTAAGTGCTGACGCTCTACACACACACACACACCGGTACTTCATTTAATGAATTATTAAACAAAATAACATTAGGCGACAGCTACAAATTAATAAAACAAATACCAGATAATAGCATAGATTTAATAATTATAGATCCTCCATATTTAATAGAAAATACAAATGGTGGGACCAGAAGTAGATTAGCAAAATCAATAAGGGGAATGAATACAGAAATTGAAGAAAAAAAATTAACTAGTGGAATAGATAGTAATATTTTTAAAGATTTAATAAGAATACAGAAAAATATAAATATTTATATTTGGTGCAATGGAAAACAAATACCAGATTATTTAGATTTTTTTGTAAAACAAAATCATTGTAAATTTGATATTTTGATATGGAATAAAACAAATGCAACTCCACTATACAGTAATAAATATATGAATGACAAAGAATATTGCTTATATTTTAGAAAAAGTGGATATTGTAACCCTAAATCTTATAACGATGCTAAAACAGTATGGTATATGCCTATAAATATAAGCGACAAGAAAAAATATAAACATCCTACCATAAAGCCATTAAGAATAATAAAAACATTAATTAAAAATTCTAGTAATGAAGGGGATATAGTATTAGACTGCTTTTCTGGAAGCGGGACAACCTGTGTTGCAGCTAAAGAATTAGGAAGAAAATATATAGGAATTGAAATAGATCCAGAATATCACAAAATAAGCATAGATAGACTAAATGGAATATTAGCTAATGGGCAAACAACTATGTTTATGAGTTAAGAAAGGTTAAAAATGAGTAAAATTATAATTTATGATAATAAAAATATATTAATTGCTGATTTAGAAAGAACAGAAACTAAAAGAGATGCAATAGACAAATTAGTACAAAATAAATTTGCAACAACTTTTGAAACAGAATATGCAGCAATATTTAAAGACTATAGAATAATTCAAAGTGTTTCATTAAAAAAACAATTAAAGAAAATAGAAAGAATATTTAAGTATCATAAAGAAAAAAAGTAAAAATAATGTAAAAGAGGAGCAAATCAATATATGATTTTAAAGTTAAAGAAAAATATAGATGTAAAAGAATTGGAAAAGCATTTAATTAAGTTAAATATTATGGATGATAATAAATGTATTCATAAAAATGTATATTGTTGCGTAGAAGAAGAGGATAAAATACATATAAAACATAATAATATACAAAATGATTATGTTCAATTTTTTATTAATAGAAAAAGAGAAATAACTTATTGTAATTATCCAGAAGAAAGAAACGAAGAAGCGATTAACATTAAAATTTTTGATTTAACAAAAGTTGATTTGCTTGAAAAGCAGAAAAAATGAAAATGGAGTACATAGATTAAAAGGCAATAAAGTAGGAGGGAGAAAATGAGTGTTAAAGTAAAAGTAAAAAGATTAAATAAACAAATAAAAAACTTGCAAGAAGAGTTACAAACATATCAGTTATCTAATAATAGATTAAAAGTGAAACTAGAAGAACAAAAGTCTGATAAACAATATACAGAGCAATTAGAAAATATAGTCAAATTTGCATTAACTAATCATATAGAAAATTTAAGAGGCGGAATGCGAATAGATAGATACGGAATAGATAAAATGCAAGATTCAAGATTAAACATAAATTATATAGTGGAAAATGATAGCTACATAATTAGAGTTAATTATTAGGAGGAAAAAATGTTTTATGAAATATGGGAAAATATAAAAAATACATTTGCATATATATGGAATAATTTTATAAGCAAATTAATAAAACCTATGTATTTCACATTTGGAGTCTTTGGTTTATATTGTTTTATAAATTATTTGATTTATTATAAAATTCTGTTAGCATTTGGAAGTTTATTTGTAGCATTAGTATGTTTTAAAATGTTTGAAGAGGAGTGATAGCAAATGACAGTTAAAGAAGCAATAGAAAAAATAAGAAAGGAAAAGAAATTATATGAGTGAATTAAGAGAAGAATGTTACAAATGTTTGAATAATCAAAGTTGTATATCAGCAGCAGATTATGGGAGTATTTATTGTATGGCACATAGAAAATTTAAAATGCCTAATAATGAAATAGATTCAATAGTTGAAGATTTGAATGACAATAAGATAACACCAAATCAAGCAAGAGAAAAATTATGCTTACCTAAAATTAAAAATGCAATTGAAAAGGAAAATGATAGATTATTGGAATTGTGTATGTTTGCTCTATTACCTAAAAGAATATATAACCATGAACTTGCAGATAAAACAAAAGAAGCATTTAAAAATATTATTAAAAAGAATATTAATGAAGACACTTATACAATTAGAAATGAAATAGTGAGGTATTGGGATGGTAGAACAAAAAAGTAATATAAAAATTGAATTAAAAGATATACAAAAGTTACAACATTTGTATATAGACATATTTTCAGAAGAAGATGAAGATTATCCTGATCACAGAGTTATAAATAATAAAGAAAGAGCAGTACAAAGAATATTAGATAGAATAACGGATAAAAAATTTAATCAAATTGAAATTTGGAAAGTTATACAAATACAAAGTTGGAATGCATCAGATAATACATTCAAGCCAATTTGTGACAGATTAAGAAATCTTGGGTATGAGATTATAAATAATAATTAGGAGGTGTTTTTAGTGAACGAAAATAATATAGAAGATATACTAAATGATATGTTCTTTCCTTCAAAAATTGTCGCAATGACTACAAGTGCTTCATTTATGCCATTAATAAATAATAGGGAAGTGAGAAAATGAATAAAAAACAAGAAAATGCAAAGAAAGTTAAATATTTGAGAGAAGTAAACGAAGAACGTAAAAAAATAAATAAAAAACTAGATAATGAACTAACAAACATAGTAAAAAATAATGAAAGTTTAAGCAATTATGAATTATGGATTAATAAAAAATGTGAAATTATGATACAACCTAAATACATAATAGAAAAAATACAAAAGAATCTGGAAGAAGAAGGATTTGGACCTGATACCGTTTATGTAATTATAAAAAAACTCCAGAAGCGGAAAAGAGGAAGAATGATGTCAATAAATTATGAAAAAATAATAATAGAAGATATATTAAGCTTATCAAAAACAAATTACATATCGGAAATTGTATGCGATGCTGATAATAAAGCAATAAGTGTAAAAAAAGAGGAATGCTTGAAAATTGCTAATCAATTAAAAGATTATTTTAAACCTGTTATAGATACAATTTGTGAAATAGGTAAAAAAATATGCGATATATTTAATTCAATATTGGATAATTTCAAGTATATGTTAAATAAAAAAATGTCAAAAAAAAGATTTATGAAATTATTACAAAGTGAAGGAATACAAAGAAATGCAATAAATGAAATTGTAAAAAATAATATAAAACCATATACATATGCCAGATATTATCAAATATTAATAAAATTTTCAAAAGATGAAAGGAAGGAAAAATTTTATGTATGAAAAGTGCGAAATAGAAAATATGTTAAAAGAATACTTAAAAAGTAAATCGCAATTAGAAGAATTAGAAAGTAAAATTGCTAAAAATAAAGTTTTAATAAAATATAATGGCAAGAAAATGCAAGAAAGTGAAAATGAAACAATAGAAGGAATGACTCTTAATTCACCTACTATATCTGATATGCCAAGAGGAAAGACAAATAAAATAAATAGACCAACGGAGGATATAGCATTAAATTATAAAGGAAAATTAACATACATAAATAAAGCGGATAAAATAAAACTAATGAATGAAAACTATATATATAATCAAAAAGCAGATCCATTAAGAGATTTAGTAGGAAAAGTAGATAGAATGCTAAAAGCATTAAATAATGAGCAAAAATTAATAATACAAACTTACTATATGTATGAACCTAAATGGAATTATGTAGCAACAACTTATGTACAAGTTTATAATGAGCCCAGAACAGTAAATCAATTAAAAAATATTAGAGATAAAGCATTAGAAATTATGCTAGATGTAATAAATATATAAAAAATCAAAAATTGGTTAAAAATTGGTCGGAAATTTGGTAGAAAATATATATTACTATATTATATAATTATACTCGGAGAAAGTTTAAGTAGATTACTTAAATAACTCTACTAAAAGGATATTCCCCTTTTATTATTTTAGTAGCTAGAAAGTGCTTTTTAAAAGAGCACTTTTTTAGCATTTTATATGAATAAGAGGTAGATTATGGAAGAAGAATACAAAAGTAAAATCTGTATTTCATGCATTAATAAAAAATGTAATGGAAGTATTGAAAAAACTAAGAAGCGGAAATATAACAATAGTAAAATGCGAAAAGTACAGGAAAAGTAAAACTAATACTAAAAATAATTTAAAAAGATATATAGAGGAAATGAAATTGAGGGAATATAAAAATGATTATTAAAATGTGTGCAAAATGTAGAAAAATAATTGAATATCCTAATAGGTATTGTCCTAAATGTCAAGCAATAGTTGATAAGCAGAAGGAAGAAAGACAAAAGTTATATGAAAAAAGATATAACAAAACAAGAGATCCTAAATTAGTTAAATTTCGTAAAAGCAAAGAGTGGAGACAACTAAAAGAAAGATATTTAAGAGATTTACAAACTAAATATGGAGATGTTAAGTATGCTTACAAATGCGAAGATTGTATAGAAGAAAATAAAAAAGATAGTACATATAAAATAAAATTAGCAGAAGAAGTGCACCATTTAGAATTTATTGAAACACCAGAAGGTTGGGAAAGAAGGCTAGACTATAATAATTTACGAGCATTATGTAATATGCACCATAATAAGAGACACAATAGATTTCAGCCAAGAAAGAAGGCACTTCATTAATAAAAGTTTATTATATTAAATAATATAAAATAATAAAAAGGAAAGGATGATTTAAAATGAAGTATGTAGCAGATAGAGGTTACACAGATTTAAAATTAAACAGACATGTAGAAAAAGGAGCAGTATTAGAAGAAGAATACAAGAAAGAAAACATTGAATTAACAGAGGAAAGAAAAGATTATTTAGTAAATGAAAGAAAGCTATACATAGCTGTTGAAGAAATACCAGATGGAAGAGTAGGAGATATAACACCTGTAGATAAAGTACCAGAAGGAGCAACAGTAGTAGATGGAGCTAACATAGTAGAGGACAACAACGAAGAAGAAAAAGCAGAAGAGAAAGAAGTAACAGAACCTAAAGAAGAAAAACAAGAAGATAGCGAAGAGGAAAGCAACAAAGAAGATAGCGAAGAGGAAAGCAACAGTGCTAGTGAAGAAGAAAGCAACAAAGAAGATAGAAAAGAAGAAAAAACAAATGTTAAAAGCAATGCTAAAACAAATATGAAAACCACTAAAAAAAGTGAAGAAAAATAATTAAAAAAATTAGTGCTAGGAGGGAATTAATACCCTAGGGGGTGGGAAAAAAAGTATTGAACTTCTAAGGGGTATCGGTGCAGGGGAGGTCATTGTAGAAAAAACTCCCCATAATTCGTTTCAAAGTAGCACATTTTTTGACTAAAATAAAAAGGCGGGGATATTATGGCAGGATATGGAAAACAAAGGGAACCTATAGACCTTATCATTGCTAAAGGGAAAAAACATCTTACTAAAGAGGAAATAGAAAAAAGAAGAAATAGCGAAATAAATATTGATGATTATAAAAATGTAAAAGCACCAAGCTATTTAAGTAAAAAACAAAAAAATGAATTTGCAGAAATAGCAACGAAACTTGTAGATATAGGAATAATGAGCGAGTTAGATGAAGATTGTCTAGCTCGTTATTTAATTGCTAAAGATAATTATTTGAAATTTACTAAATTATTAAATTCGGCAATAAAAAATAAAGCTTCAAAACAATATAAGGATAATGTAGAAATGCAACGATTGTACTCAGCGGACATTGAAGCATATTTAATACATCAAGACCGAGCATTTAAACAATGTAATGCATGTGCTGACAAAATGGGATTAACAATTACAAGTAGATGTAGATTGCAAGTCCCACAAGCACCAGAAAAGCCAAAAGAAAATAAATTTGCAAAATTTAGTGTGATTTAATGATAGATAGAGTAACAGAATATGCTCGCAAGGTTGTAAATAGAGAAATATTTACAGGCGAATTACATAGACTTGCCTGTGAAAGACATTTAAAAAATTTAGAAATTCAAAATACAGCAGAATTTCCTTATTACTGGGATGTTGCTAAGTCAGAAAGAATATTGGAATATGCAGAAACTTTAACTATTGGAGAAGGATTTGAAAAGAAACCAGTAAAATTATTGGGCTTTCAAATTTTCGATATGGGGTGCCTTTTTGGATGGTATAATCAAAAAGGAAAAAGAAGATTTAGAAGATCTTATGAATCCATGGCAAGACAGAATAGTAAAACTTTTAAAAATGGTATTAGAGGTACATATATAGCAGGATTTAGTGGTTATCATTATGGAAAATTATTTACTGCTGCAACAAAGAAAAGACAAGCAAGGCTTGCATGGGAGGAAATGTCAAAGTTCATACAAAGTGATGAAGATTTGGCAGGAGAAGATATTGCAAGTGAAAAAGATGGAATGTTTGCAGTAAAAGACTATAAATCTGTGATTATAGCGAATCAAACACATTGCACAATAGAGGCATTAAGTAAAGAAAGTGGATTAGATGACGGATTTAGAGCTATATATGCAAGTATTGATGAATACCACCAACATAAAACTAATCAAATTTATAAGGCTTTATATAATGGTACAAAATCACTTCCAGAAACACTAATAAGTATTATTACAACAAGAGGAGACAAGATAAATACACCTTGTTATGAATTAGATAATTATTGTTGCAATATTCTAAGAGGAATAGCAAAAGCAGAAGATTTTTTTGTGGATATATATGCTTTAGATAAGGGCGATGATATATGGGATCCAAAGAATTTAATAAAAGCTAATCCATATTTAGCTGCAAATGAAGATACATTAAATACATTAATAACAGATATGCAAACAGCTAAAGATATGGGAGGCAACGAATTAAGGGACTTTATGGTAAAGTCCCTTAATATGTGGGTAAATAATGCTGATGACCAATTTATAGACATTGACAAATGGAAAAAATGCGAAACGGAAAAAACATTAGAGGATATGCGAGGAAAAAAATGTTTTGCGGGTATAGATTTATCAAGTGGAGGAGATTTAACTACAATATCTTTAGAATTCCCATTAGAAGAAGATAAATTTTATATTTATTCTCATTCATTTATGCCCAGAGGTAGGTTAGAAGAACATATAGAAACAGATATTGCACCATATGATTTATGGCAAAGTAGCGGTTTGATAACAATAACTGGGGGAATAAGTGAATATAAAAATGATTATAAATTTATAATTAATCATTTGAAAGATCTAATACAGGAATATGACTTGGATTTAAAGGCAATAGGTTATGATCCCCATAATGCAGATGGATTTTTAGGCGACCTAGAAGAATTTGGTGTACCTTTATTACAAGTAACACAGTCAGCAAGATTCCTAAATGATGCAACAGTAGATATGCGTTTAAATATAAAATCTCAAAAAATAGAATATGACAAGCGAAATGAATTATTAAGTTGGAGCTTTTCAAATGCAAAAGTGGTGGCAAATAGTTTTGGCGAGATAAAAATAGATAAGGAACCAAAAGCAAAAACAAAAAGGATAGATCCAGCAGATGCTTGTATTGATGCACATGTTGCTTATATGAAGTTAAAAGAAGAAGAATCAGTAGATGTTGATAAGGAAATGGAAAATTATCTACAAATGATGAACTGGAAGGGGTGAGTAAATGAAAATAAAAATTTTAGAAAAATTTAAAAATTCAATTAAAGCATTAACTACAAATAATACCAAAAATGATCAATTAGCATCATTAATAAATTTTTTAGGATTACAGGATACAGAAAAAAGCGAATTATCAGAAGCTACATATTTTGCTTGTTTGAAAGTATTAAGTGAGACTTTAGGAAAGCTACCATTAAAGTTATTAAAACATAATGATAATAATGGAGTAAAAGCATGCAGAGAACATCCTTTATATAAGGTTTTAAATGAAAGACCTAATAAATATATGACTGCAACTACATTTTGGTCTACTGTTGAATATAATAGAAATCATTATGGAAATGCTTATGTTTTGATAAAAACAACAAAAACAAAAGGAAAAATAAATACAAGTTTGTGGATTTTGCCATCAGAAGATGTCGAAATTTGGTATGATGATAATAAAATTTTAAGCGATATTCCAGATATTTATTATAGATATACATGTGCTGCTGGAATTTTTACTTTTGGCTCAGAAGAAATATTGCATTTTAAAACATCAAGTTCTTTTGATGGAATAAGTGGAATGTCTGTAAGAGAAAAACTAAGAAGTACAATTACAGGTAATAATAAAGCACAAGAATTAGTAAATCAAATGTATGATAATGGATTTACTGCTAAAGCAGTTGTTCAATATACTTCATCTTTAAATGACGAAAGTGCAAAAGAATTTGTAAAAGGAATTGAAAAGTTTGCTACAGGTAAATATAGTGATGAAGAAATTAAAAACATTATACCAATGCCATTAGGTGCAACATTAACACCATTAAATATCAAATTAGCAGATAATCAATTTATAGATGTGAAAAAATATTCTGCGTTACAAATAGCAAGTGCCTTTGGAATAAAACCTTATCAAATTGGAGATTATGAAAAGTCAAGTTATTCGAGTGCAGAAGCACAACAATTAAGTTTTTATATAGATACAATGTTATATATTATAAAACAATATGAAGAAGAAATCAGTTATAAGCTTTTAACTGAGGAAGAAGAAAAGGAAGGAATGTACTTTAAATTTAATGTTGCTGTTATATTAAGGGCAGATCAGAGTACACAAATAGAAACATTAAGCAAAGGAGTTTCTAACTTTATTTATACACCTAACGAGGCTAGAGCATTTTTGGATTTAGAGGCAAAAGAAGGTGGCGATAGATTGTTAGGTAATGGTGCTAGCATTCCTGTGGAATATACAGGTGCTCAATATATTAATAATTTTAATGGAGAGGAGGGAAAATTATACAAATGGATCCAGAAAACGATAAAAGAAGCCTTGGAGAAAACTTTACAAAAGGTTTAGTTTGTAAGTCAGCTAGTGTTGAAAGCCAAGAGGTTACAGAAGAGGATTTAAAGAAAATCAATAAATTTACATTAAGCCCATTAAAAGCAGAAGAAGTTTTTACATTTAAAGTTATTATGGGAGATAATGAAACTGATGATAGAAACTTTGAGCCTTTTAATCTTAATGCTTTGAAAGATTTGAAAAAACTTTATATTGGCAAAACTATGATAAAAGATCATAGAAGAACAGCAGACAATCAAATTGCAAGAGTCTATGAAACAGAATTAGTACAAAATGATACTGCAAAATTGACTGGAGCAGGAGAAATATATACTCAATTAATTGCAAAATGCTATATGGTAAAAACCAATAGTAATGCTGATTTAATCCAAGAAATAAAAGCGGGAATAAAAAAGGAAGTATCTACAGGTTGCAAACCAAAACATGCTTTTTGTTCTATTTGTGGAACTGATAATACTAAAACATATTGTCCGCATTATTGGGGACGTGAGTATGATACAGCAACAGGTAAGAAAATATGCTATTTTACTTTGGATGGTGCAAAAGAAGCCTACGAAGTATCATTTGTGGCAGTACCTGCACAACCTAGAGCAGGCACAACAAAAAATTATTGTGAAGAAAAAACAAAAGAACAAGAAGAACAAAACATACAAGAGACTGAAAAAGACAAAAGTGTCAAAAATCAAAAAAATAATAATGATTTAAGTAGAGAGTTAGAGCTAAGAATGAAAATGCTTGACTCTTTTATTTTTACACAAAATCAAGAAGAAAAGGAAGGTAATTAATTATGAATAAAAAAATGAGAGAATTATTAGCAAAAATAGCACAAAAAAGAATGAATGCAAGAGATTGCATGGATGGAGAAAATAAAGATTTAGAAAAAGCAGCAGCTTTAATGGATGAGGCTGACGAATTACAAAAAGAATATGATTTAGAAAAAAGATTGTATGAAAAAGAAAAAGAGGAAAATACACCATCTGAGGAAGAAGAAAAAGAAGTAAAAGCAACAAAAGAACAAAAAGATAATATAAAAGCTGTTGCTGAAGCTATCAGAAATATTGCTAAAACATTGAATGAGGGAACAGGAACAGAAGGTGGATACACAGTTCCTAATGATATAGTAACAAAAATTCAAGAATTAAGAGAAGCTAAATCATCATTAGAGGACTATGTTACTGTAGAAAGTGTTTCTACAATGTCTGGAGAAAGAACTTTTAAAACAAGAAAACAAAAGAAAGGATTTAAAAAAGTTGGAGAAAAATCTGCTATTGGTAAAAATGATGGTCCTTCATTCTCAAGAATTAAATATACAATAGAAAAATATGCAGGATATCTACCAATTACAAATGAATTACTAGAAGATAGCGATGAAAATCTAGTAAATACTGTTTTAGGTTGGTTAGCAGACGAATCAAGAGTTACAAGAAACAACTTAATTTTAGATGCTATAAAAACAAAAGTAGCAAAACAAATTGAGGCAGGTATAAAGGGAATAAAACATGTTTTAAATGTAGAATTAGGACAAGCCTTCAAGCCTACATCAATAGTTGTAACAAATGATGATGGATTAGATTATTTAGATAACTTAGAAGATAAAAATGGTAGACCACTTTTAAATCCAGATCCAACTGATTCAAGCAAAATGCAAATTAGAGCAGGTGCAACAGTTGTTCCACTTGTAGTATTACCAAATGATGATATGCCATCTGAAACAAATAAATTACCAATGATAATTGGAGATTTAAAAGAAGGTATTGTTTTATTTGATAGAAAGAAAATTAACATTATGACTTCTAATACTGCTGTTGTTGGAACAGATGAAGAACAAATAAATGCATTTGAAGATGATTATACAATCTTTAGAGGAATTGAAAGAGAAAATGTACAAGTTAGAGATGAAAAGGCTTTTGTAAACTGCTATATTGCAGTAGAAGAAACAGCCTAAATAAAGGAGGAATAGCTTATGGCTGATAATACAAATAAATACATACCTGTTTCTATTGAAGAAGTTTGCGACCATTTAGGATATGATCCTATAGAAGTAGAAGCGGAAGAAGGACAGGCAACAAAAAGAAATATTATTAGATTAATAAAATTTTCTAATTTATATTTACAAGGTGCCATAGGCAAAAATTATCCAGTAGAAGATGAAAGGGCTAAACAGATAGCCCTTTTAGTCATATCTGATTTGTACGATTATAGAGATTTAGATTCCAAAAATATTTCTAATACAACACGAAAATTATTGAATGATTTAGAATGGCAACTAAAAATGGAGATGAAGAGAAATGGCAATAAATAAACCAATAAAAATTCAAAAACTTAATGTAGAAACAGAAGAATGGCAAGATTATTATAATTGTTGTGCAGAAGTTAATAAATCTAGTGGAAGCGAATATTTTAATGCGAAAACTAATGTAACACAAAATACATTCAATTTTAAAGTTAGATATTTAAGGAAATTAGAAGATACCATTTTTAATAGTAGTCAATATAGAATTATTTATAAAAATAATATATTTAATATAATTAATATTGATGATAAACAAGAAAAAAGATTAAAAATAACTTTTGTTGCTAATTGCATAACTATTTAGGAGGAACGAATGGGAATTAATAATAATATTAGTATCACTCAATTATCGCCCAAAATACAAGAAATTTTAAATGGCTATACTTCAAAAGTAACGAATAAAGTAAAAAATCTGGCAAAAGATACTGCTGCAGATTTAACTAAAAATACAAAGAAAGATTCGCCTAAAAAAACAGGAGAATATAAAAGACATATTACTTATAAAAAAACAAAGGAAACATCTACAAGTGCAGTTTATACATGGTATGTTAAAGATCCAGAATATAGATTAACGCATTTGCTTTCAAATGGACATAGATTAGTAGTTGGTTCTGGAAAAGGAAATAAAATACCCAAAGAAATTGGAAGAGTAGATGGAAATAATTATTTAAGTAAAAATGTAATAGAAGCGGAAACAAAATTTGTAAAAGGAATAAAGGAGATAATTGAAAATGAATGTTGAAAAGTGGTTTAAAGATGGAACATCTTTTGATATTAAAGAATTAAGATATTTAAAGCCTCCGAAATTGCCATATTTTTTATATACCAATAAAAAAGAATACAGGGGAGCAGATTGTGTAATTAATATTGTAGAAAACAATATTACTATTGAAAGATATAGTACAAGCAATTCTAAAATGGATCTAGTAGAAATCCAAAAAGTAAATGATTTTTTTGATAAAAATTTTTACGATTATGATGTACAAACAGAGTGGCTTAATTCGGAAGGATTATATGGGACTTTTTGGACTTTAAGTCCAATTGTAGAAAAGATAAGAAAGGAAAAATAATATTATGAATAAAAGAACAAATAAAACTATTACTTTAGGTAGTGGAAAATTATATATAAAAGAATTTAGTGAAAAAATTCCAGCCAATACTGAAATTGAAAAAGAAGAAAATTTAATAGGCTATATTCAAGGTGGAGCAGAATTAGAATACAAACCAGAGTTTTATACTGCAGAAGATGATTTAGGAAAAGCAAAAAAGACTATTATAACAAAAGAAGAGGCTAAATTAAAATCTGGTATAATGACATGGAATGGACAAACATTAAAGAAATTATCTGCAACAGGTAGAGTAACAGAAGCAGGAGGAATAAGAACCGTAAAAATTGGTGGTATAGATAATAACGATAATAAAAATTATATTATTCATTTTGTACATGCTGATCCTGTTGATGGAGATGTTAGAGTAACAGTTGTAGGAAAAAATACAGCTGGTTATACATTAGCATTTGCAAAAGATAAAGAAACAGTAGTAGATGCTGAATTTGAGGCAGTACCAAGTGATGATGAAGGAACTTTGATTATATACCAAGAAACAATAGACGAAGTTGCTTAAAATAACAATGATATAAATACTGGGGGAAATTATACTCCAGTATTATTTTTTTATTAAATAGAAGGAGGAATACCAATTATGTATGATATGACTAAGCTAAAAACAAGATATTTTGATATTAAATTAAAAAATGGAAAAATTTTAAATTTGGAACCACCAAAATTAAAAGTTTTAAGAAAAATTGCATCACTAAGTGAAGTGAAAACAAGTGGAGAATTAACTGAAAATGATATAAAAAATTTAACAGAAGCAGTATCATTATCCTTAAGTAAAAACAGGCAAAATTATAAAATAACACCTGAAAATGTTGAAGAAAATTACGATATAGATGAGATGGTAGATTTTATGGAAAATTATTTTGACTGGGTAAATAGTATTCAAAATTCAAAAAACTAAAATGTCCATATTATCCATCAAATGATGAAGATAGTATGGACACGGGTTATATTGTAGAAACCATAGGGGAAAAAAGAGTTGCTGAATATTTAGGAATTACATTGTTAGAAGTAGGCGAATTAAATTTTGTCGATTATCTATTTTTTAAGCGTGAAGCGGTAATTTATAATTGTTCGCAAACAGAAGAAGGTAGAGAATATTTAAGAAATGCAAAAAGATTAGAAGAAACATCTCCAGATAGAAAAAAATTAAGAGAAAAATATAGGAAAACAAGCTAATTGCTTGTTTTATTTTTTTTCGTGAAAAAAGGAGGTGGATATAATGGCAAGTAAAATACAAGGAATAACAGTCGAAATTGGAGGAGATACCACTAAATTAGGAAATGCTCTAGAAAGTGTAAATAAAAAATCAAAAGCATTGCAGAGCGAGTTAAAAGGTGTAAATACTTTGTTAAAAATGGATCCATCCAATATCACATTATTAAAACAAAAACAAGATTTATTAAATCAAAGTATTGCTGAATGTAGAGAAAAGTTAAATACATTAAAGGGAACACAGGCACAAGTACAAGCACAGTTTGATAAAGGCGAAATAACAGCAGAGCAATATAGAGATTTTCAAAGAGAAATTGTAGCAACAGAAAACAAATTGCAAAAATTAGAAAAAGAAGCAAAAAACTTTGGTAGTGTTGGAGCTCAACAAATAGCAGCTGTAGGAACAAAAATGCAGGATTTAGGAAATAAAGTAACTGCTGTAGGACAAAAATTTAAAGTTATTAGTGTTGGGGCAAGTGCTGCTTTAGTTGGAATTACTGCAAGTGCAATAAATTTTGAAACAGCCTTTACTGGGGTTACTAAAACAGTAGATGGAACTGATGAACAATTAGACAATATAAGGCAGGGAATACTTGATTTGTCAGAAGCAACAGCAAGTAGTGCTACTGACATAGCACGGAGTTGCGGAAGCTGCAGGACAATTAGGAGTAAAAACTGAAAACATAATGGCATTTACTGAAACAATGGTAAGATTAGGAGATTCGACTAATATTGCTGCAGGAGATGCTGCAACAGCTATAGCTCAATTATACAATGTAATGGGATCAGATATAAATACTGTAGGACAATTTGGAGCTGCATTAGTTGCATTAGGTAATAATGCTGCCACATCTGAAAATGATATTATGAATATGGCAAGTAGAATTGCATCATCTGGAAAGCAGGTTGGACTAACGGAACAACAGGTGTTAGCTCTTGCAACATCATTAGCAAGTGTTGGATTGGAAGCAGAAGGTGGAGGCTCTGCAATATCTGCAGTTATAACAGAAATTGATAAATCTGTTGCATTAAATTCTGATTCACTAAAAACATGGGCAAATGTTGCCGGTATGTCTGTAAAAGAATTTAAACAATTATGGCAAAATGATGCCATGACAGCAATTCAAGCTGTAACAAAAGGTATGGGAGATGCTAAGGCTGGAGGACAAAACTTAAATGTAATTTTAGATAATTTAGGTGTTACATCATTAAGACAAACAGATACTATGAAAAGACTATCTGGTGCGTCTGAATTAATGAGTAATATGGTTCAAATAAGTAATGAAGCATGGAGTGAAAATACAGCTTTAACAAATGAGTCTGAAAAAAGATATCAAACAACTGCTGCCAGAATGCAACAATTAAAGAATACAGTTCAAGAGTTGTGTGTAAAATTAGGAGATATACTATTGCCAATAATTCAAAATGTTTGTAATAGTTTATCTAATTTTGCAAATTGGCTAACGGGATTGAATCCAATAGCACAAAAAGTTGTATTAGTTGTTCTTGCTATTGTTGCAGCAATAGGACCATTACTGATATTTATAGGAAAGTTAATTAGTTCTGTAGGGGCTATTATTGAATTTGCTCCTAAAGTAGCTAGTGCATTTAAAGCTATAAAAACTGCAATGGCTGCACTAAATGCTGTTATGTTAGCAAACCCAATAAGTTTGGTAATAGTAGCAATAGTGGCATTAGTTGCAATATTTGCTGTTTTATGGAATAAATGCGAATGGTTTAGAAATTTTTGGATTGGGCTATGGGAAAAAATAAAAAATGCTGTTTCACAAGCGGTTGATAATATAAAGAAATTTTTAGATAGTATGAAATCTGCAATTGATAGTGTAAAAAGTAATATTAGTGCATTTTTTGAAAATATAAAAAATTTCATAGGTCAAGTAGTAAACAATATTAAAATTTTTGTAGACAATGTAAAAAATTTTATTAGTCAAGTAATAAATAGTATTAATAATTTTATAAATAATGTAAAGAATTTCATAAATCAAGTAGTAAATAATATTAAGAGCTTTATAGAAAGTGTAAAAACAGTATTATTAAGTATAGTTACATTTATTGATACAAATATAATACAGCCAATAAAAAATGCAATACAAGCATTTTTGAACACATTATTATTAATAGCATCATGGATTAACACAAATGTAATACAGCCAATATTAAATATTGTTGTACCTATTGTAACTAAAATAGGAGAGATAATAGCAAAAATATGGGAAATCATAACTGTATTATTTGGAGTTTTATGTTCATGGATTGATGCAAATGTAATACAACCAATTATTGGGACGATTCAAAGTTTCGTGAATTCGGTAATACAATTTTTCCAAGATTTATGGAATACCATAGTTTCAATTTTTTCCATAGTAACAACATGGATCAATGACAATATAATTCAACCAGTTATAAATGCAATTACTAATTTTATAAATTCAACCATACAATTTTTTCAAGATTTATGGAATACTATAGTTTCAATTTTCTCTATAGTAACAACATGGATCAATGATAATATAATTCAACCTACTATAAATGCAATTACTAATTTTATAAATTCAACAATACAATTCTTTCGAGATTTATGGAATACTATAGTTTTGATTTTCTCTATAGTAACAACATGGGTAAATGCAAACATAATTCAACCAGTTATAAATGCAATTACTAATTTTATAAATTCAACGATACAATTTTTCCAAAATCTATGGAATGGAATTGTAAGAATTTTTTCCGTTGTAGGTAATTTCTTTACAAATGTATTTACAAATGCATGGAATGGAATAAAAAAAGCATTTAGTAATGTTACATCATTCTTTCAAGGTATATGGAATACAATAAAAAATATGTTTACAAGTATAGGGACTACAATAGGAAATGGTATTGGAAATGCTTTCAAGTCTGTTGTAAATTCAATAATTTCATTTGCCCAAAATACAATAAATAAATTTATTAGATCTATTAACTGGGCTATTGATACAATAAATAATATACCGGGTGTAAATATTTCAAAAATAAGTGAATTAAATATACCAAAATTAAAGGTTGGTATGGCTAATGTACCTTATGATGACTATTTAGCTTTGCTACATAAAGGCGAAAGAGTATTAACAGCAAAAGAAAATAGAGAATATAGTAAAAATCAAACTGACGATTCAACAGTAGTAAATAATAATAATGCTACAACATTGAAAATAGAAAAATTTTATAATAATAGAGAGCAAGATATACAAGGAATAGCAGAAGAACTTGAATTTTACAGAAAAAAATTTGCTATGGCAAAAGGAGGGTAAAATATGAATTATTTTATATTCAATGGAGAAAATTCCAAAGATAAAGGAATAATAATAACTAAAATGCCTCAAATTTCGAAAGCAGCAAAAAGAATTGAAAAAATAACGATACCCGGAAGAAATGGGGTATTGCATCAAGATGAGGGAACATATGAAACAATAGTTATTCAAATACAATGTGCAATAATTGAAAAGTGTAATATACATGAAATAAAAAAATGGTTAAATGGGGAAGGAGATTTAATTTTATCTAATTCTCCAGATATTTTCTATAAAGCAAATATTATTAATCAAGTGGATTATACAAGTATTGTTAATTTAATACATGAATTTCCATTGGAATTAGAATTACAGCCATTTGCATATAGTATTGAAAAATATAAAAAAATATACACAAAAGGTCAAACTCATATATTTAATATTCCAGATGCTACTATTGATATGCTTCCGTATATTAAAATAGAATCAAATGAAAAAATTAATTTGACAATTAACAATGAAACAATGATATTAAATATAGACGGGTATATTGAATTAGATTGTGAATTATTAGTTGCACATAAAAATTATGAAAGTGCAGATGAAAAAGTAAAAGGAAACTTTTTTAAGTTGATTCCCGGATTAAATAAAATAGATATTTTGGGAAATTATACAAGATTAGAAATAGTCTACAGAAAGGCATATTTATAAAAATAATAATAAAAAAACGAGCTCTTAAAATCAATTTTAAGGCTTGTTTTTTTATTAGGTAATATAAATACATTCCTTTAAAAATACTGAAAAAGAGGTGTTATTAATGATAACATTACATAAAGCAAAATCAACTGATTTTTTAGAAAATAATGGTATAGGTATTTTAAAAGATTGTACATCAGCAGAAGTAATTGAAGAAATAAATGGAGAATTTAGTATTACAATAGAATATCCAGAAAAAGGGTACTTATATAACGAAATAGAAGAAGATAAAATAATAGTAAGTGATGTTGGCTATGGAGAACCACAGGCTTTTAGAATAAAAAATATAGAAGAAACTTTAACGAATAAGAAAATATATGCAACTCATATTTTTTATGATTTATCTGATAATCAATTAGAAGATGTTTATCCACAAAATTTGAATGGAAATACAGCAATTAATTGGATTTTAAGTAAAACTCAATATGAACATAAATTTACAGGATTTAGTGATATTGAAACAGCAAAATCTGCAAGGTATGTTAGAAAAAATGGTGTTCAAGCGTTAATAGGAAACGAAGAAAACAGTTTTGTAAACAGATGGGGTGGCGAAATTGTAAGGGACAATTACAAAATTTCAATATTAAGAAAAAGACAAAGTACAAGCAGTATAAAAACAATTAGATATAAGAAAAATTTAAAAGGAATTACATTTAATATAGATTTTACTACTGTAGGGACAAGATTAATGCCTATGGGATATGATGCTTTATTGTTGCCCGAAAAATATATAGATAGTCCACTAATTAATAATTATTCGCATCCGATTATAAAAAAATTAGAATATGCAGATGTTAAAGTAAAGAACACAGAGAATGAAGAGGGATTTGAAACAATAGAAGATGCACAAGAAGAACTAAGAAGGCTAACCAAACAAGATATAGAAGCAGGAATTGATAAACCATCTTTATCCACAACAATAGATTTTGTTAAATTATCTGATACAGAAGAATATAAGAATTATAAAAATTTAGAAGAGTTATACATAGGGGATTCAATAAATGTTTATGTACAAAAAATAAATATAGATATTGAACAAAGAATTGTAAAAACTACTTATAATCCTTTGACGAAAAAATTTACAAAATATGAACTTGGAAATGTAAAAACTAATTATGCAACACAAAGTGTAAAAAATGAAAGTAAATTACAGGAAATTACATTGCCAAATTTATTGCAAATAGCAAAAGAAAATGCAACATCACAAATTACAAGTGCATTAGGTGGTTATGTATATAAAACACAAGGCGAACTATATATAATGGATACGGACAATCCTAATACTGCACAAAAAGTATGGCGTTGGAATTTAAATGGTTTGGGGTATTCTAAAACTGGAATTAATGGTACTTATGAATTGGCAATGACACAAGATGGAAACATAGTTGCAGATTTTATAAGAACTGGTACAATGTCTGTTTCAAGAATTGAGGGCTTAACTAATTTATTAGACGGATATAGTTCACAAATTGGTATAAATAAAGATAGTATAGATGCTCTTGTTTCAAAACAGAAAGATTTAGAAAATGGAATATCCGAACTATCAACAAAAGTTAGTTTAAATGAAAAAAGTGTTGCTGCAGAATTTAGACAAGTTGGTGGAAGTAATTTATTTTTAAATAGTATAGGAGATTTTGGAGCTGATAACTGGGAAGGTAGTGTAAAAACAGCTAACAATACAGATATATCAAGACATTCTAATTCTCCAAGTGGTAATTGTTTTATTTTACAAAATGGAATAGGAAAACAAAATGTATTTGTAAAAAATGGGACATTTACAATTTCTTTTACATATAAAAAATTAATTGAATTAGCTACTTGTAAAGTAATAATAAATGAAAAAGAATATGAATTAACAGAAACTAATTATAAAGAATTTGAAATTTCTATAGAAGTTGTTGATAATAATGTATCTTTTGAAATGATAAGTGATACGAATAATGCATGCTATATTATAGACCTATTACTTAATAATGGTGGACAAAAACAAGTTTGGACACCTAATGCTAATGAAATTATATCAGGAGCTGTAAAAGCTAATTCAAGTGGATTAGAAATCACATCAAATACTAAAAACACAAAATTAAAAGCTGGAGCAGATGGAGTAGAAATAGAAAATGTTATAACAGGAGAAACTGTAGCAGAATTTACAGACACAGGAACAGAAACAGAAGATTTAAAAGTTAAAGGTAAAGCACAAATTGCTGGATTATTAGTTCAACAAGTTGGAAATCAAACATGGCTAAGTAGCTTATTGTAAAGGAGACTAACTATTAATTGTCAATAGAAATATTA
>UMJX01013871.1_pt1 | contig 25097 bp, 24 predicted proteins | sample 1966131 | NCBI WGS metagenome assembly UMJX01 (sample SAMEA4836162, study PRJEB28245) | human gut metagenome | biome: gut microbiome; material: fecal sample | place: Denmark | collected 2008 | reverse complement strand
GAAAAGGTTGACCAAACTTTTAACTTTGGGACGGAGAGCTTTATTTTTGCTTTACTTTGTTGCCCGATCGAAAATCGGCTAAATCATTATTTACAATGTTACCCCAACATTTAAAACAGAACCTGAAAAGATAACCACAATAAGTGAAACAGAGCAGCTCATTCTCCTCTCAAAAACGCAACTATTCTTTCAAACTGCATTGAATGTGAGGCTTTTACTAAAATTGTATCGCCCTTTTTAAGCAGATCTTTAATTTCGGGTAAGAGAGAGTCAATATCTGCATACCATTTTCCGCCACTGCCCTCGGCAAGTGATTTTGCGAGCGGCCCTACTGCAATTACAAGGTCAACGCCTTTTTCTTTTGCATACTCTCCTGTTGTGCGGTGCATTTCAAGCTCGTTTGTGCCGAGTTCTTTCATATCGCCGAGAATCGCAACCGTTCTGCCCTTAAAATTCACAAGTGTATCTATGCTTGCCATAACCGAGGTCGGGTTTGCGTTGTAGCAGTCATCTATGATTTTGTAATCTTTAGTATTAATAACATTTGCTCTGCTGCCTACTGTTTTGTAGGATTCCACACCCTTTATCAGCTCGTCATTGCTAAGTCCGCAAAGTTTGCCTACTGCAACGGCGGCAAGGGCATTTGATACCATATAACTGCCGATAGCAGGAATTTTTACAGAAAGCTTAGTGTTGCCAAAGCAAAGGTCGGCAAGCACACCGCCGTCGGCATTGTTTTGAATATTCTCGGCATAGTATTCGTTTTTGCTGTCAAGTCCAAAGAAAATCGGCTTTTTGCCGTTTACTTCTGTTACGGTTGAGAGCTTGTCATCGTCACCGTTGAGCACAAACTCCGCACCCTCGCTTGCAAATTTAAACATTTCTGTTTTTGCTTTTAATACACCGTTGCGGTCGCCAAGATTTTCAAGATGGCAACAGCCGATTATTGTAATCACGCAGATGGTTGGCTGAACCATTTGCGCAAGTCGGCTCATTTCGCCAAAATCTGAAATTCCCATTTCAATTACAGCCGCCTCGGTATCTTCCGGCATTGCAAGAAGTGTAAGAGGCACACCAAGCTCATTGTTTAGGTTGCCCTGCGTTTTGTGGGTTTTAAATTTCTGAGAAAGCACAGCGTAAAGCATTTCCTTTGTAGAGGTTTTGCCCACGCTGCCCGACACGCCGACTATCGGAATGTCAAACTTTTTTCGGTATGCCATACCTATTTTTTTAACCGCCTCAAGGGTAGAGTCAACGAGTATGTACGGCTTTGTAGGATTTTTCGGTGCGTTTTCGCAGATAGCGCATACAGCGCCGTCAGCATAGCATTTTTCAATAAAATCGTGTCCGTCTGCTCGCTCGCCTTTAATGGCAAGGAAAAGTGAATTTTCTTTAATGCATCTGCTGTCACGCTCAACTGATGAAATTGCGGTTTGCTTTAAATTTTCGTCACCCACATATTTACCGCCGCAGGCAGCAGCTATTTCCTCAAGAGTAAATTTTTTCATATTATCACGCCCTGTTAAATTTTTATTTATACTTTTATATACTCTAAATATACCAAAAATACTGTATTTTTGCAATAGCAGTAATATTTACGAAGTACTGATTATTTTACATTATTATGCAGTTTTTGCATAACTGTTTGATTTATTAATAAAATAAGAATAATGCTATTTATTGACTAATCAGTCTATTTTTGATATTATTTTATCTGTAATAATTTTAGGTTTATTCTGAAAGGCGAGATAATATGCAGTTGTATAAGCAATTTTGCACCGAAGAATTTGACAACGATAATACATTAAAGAGCTTTAAGTTAAAATTTGAAGATAACTATAATTTCGGATATGATGTGCTCGACCAAATGGCAGAAAAAGCACCAAACGATATTGCTCTTGTGTGGACAAATCCCGAGGGTGAGGAAAGAATTTTTACATTTGCGGATTTAAGCAGACTAAGCAACAAGGCGGCAAATGTTTTCTTGAAATACGGCATAAAAAAAGGTGACAGAGTATTGCTTATGCTCAAGCGCAACTATGAGTATTGGTACATAGTTACAGCGCTCCATAAGCTGGGCGTGGTTGCGATTCCTGCCACAAATATGCTTACCGCCGAGGACATAAGTTACAGAGTAAATGTTGCAAATATTAAAATGGCGGTATGCACACCCGACAGCGACACCGTAGAGAATATTTTGCAGGCAAAGAATAAGGGAAATTCATTAAAAACAGTGTTTGTGGCAAGAAAAGATTTTGACGGCACTGTAAATATTACAAAAGAAATCGAAAGCGCAAGCGCCGAGCTTGAACGAGTAGAAACCAAGGCAACCGAGCCTATGCTCATTTACTTTACTTCGGGCACAACAGGCTATCCAAAGGCAGTGGTGCATAACCACATTTATTCCTTGTGCCATATAATTTCAGCAAAGTATTGGCAAAATGTTAAAGAGGGCGGACTTCATTTTTCAATCGCCGAAACAGGCTGGGCAAAGGCTTCATACGGTAAAATTTACGGTCAGTGGCTTTGCGGTTGTGCGGTTATGGCTTTTGATTTTGAAAAGTTCTCACCGTCAAAAATCCTTAAGGTTATTGAAAAATTCAAGGTTACTTCATTCTGCGCACCGCCTACCGCATACAGATATTTTGTCAAAAAAGGTATGCAAATGTACGATTTAAGCTCGCTTGAATATCTCACAACAGCAGGCGAGGCACTCAACCCGATTGTGGCAGAGGCAGTGTATCAGCAGACAGGACTTCACCCAATGGAAGGTTACGGTCAGAGCGAAACTACATTGCTCATTGCAAATCTTAACGGCACTCATGGCAAAACGGGTTCAATCGGAAAGCCAAGCCCAATGTATGACATAAGACTTGTTGACTCAGACGGCAACGAGGTAAAGCAGGGCGAAACAGGCGAGATTGTAGTTATACCTCCAAAGGACAGAAAGCAGTACGGAATATTTACAAATTACATAGGTGACGAGCAGATGTACCAATATGCGTGGAGAAACGGAATGTACCACACAAACGATACTGCATATATGGACGAGGACGGATATTATTGGTATGTAGGCAGAGCTGATGACCTTATAAAAACAAGGGGATACAGAGTTGGCCCTTTTGAAATTGAAAATGTGCTTATGAAACACCCTGCCGTACTTGAGTGCGCCGTAATCGGTGTGCCAGATGAAAGTCGTGGACAGGCAATCAAGGCAATTATAAAAACCGTTGACGGATGCGACGCCGACAAAAATCTTGTAAATGACATTAAAGTTTTTTCAAACAAGCGCCTTGCATCATACAAATGGATACAGTACATTGAATTTACCGATGAAATGCCAAAGACAATCAGCGGTAAAATAAAAAGAGTTGCGCTCAAAGCAAATGCGTAATAGTTTTGAAATTAATTTTAATATATACACTTTTGTGCAAAACAAAAAAATCACCGTCAGGTTATACTTGGCGGTGATTTTTGTATGAATTAAATGTTTGATGAGTAAATACCTGTAAGGCTTTGTACCAAGAGAGATACGGCAGTAATAGAAATCCAGCAGCATAGACCGAGTAAAATAGGCTTTCCGCCATTTTTTATCAGGTCAACAATATTAGTGTTAAGCCCGATGCCTGCCATTGCCATTGCTATAAAAAATTTTGCAAGCCACTTTGTAACAGAAATAAAGTGGCTATAAAAAAGAGTAAATCCACTTTCTGAAATAAATCCTACAAGGGTTGTGATTATTGACGCACCGATAAAAAATAGGATAAACCAAGGAAAAATCTTTTTGAACGAAAACGAGCTTCCTTCACATTTTTTATTTTTTGCTTTTCTTGCTCTGTAAATGGCAAGACAAAGAGTAATCGGAATAATTGCAAGTGTGCGTGTCAATTTTACGGTTACAGCAGCAGAAAGAATACCTGTTGTATTGTAAATGCTTTCGGCGGTAGACGCAGCGGCTGTTACAGATGAGGTATCATTAACGGCAGTGCCTGCAAATACAGCAAAACCCTCTGTGCCAAGCCCTATTGAATATCCGAAAACAGGAAATATAAGTGCGGCAAGAATATTGAAAAAGAAGATTACAGAAATTGACCTTGCCACATCTGAATCGTCTGCATCAATAACGGGTGCGGTTGCGGCAATGGCAGAGCCACCGCAAATTGATGAGCCAACACCGATAAGACAGGCGGTTTTTGAGTTGATTTTAAGAATTTTCATCATTAAAAAAGCAACAATCAGCGATGTTGAAACAGTGCTGATAATTACAGGCAAACTTTTTGCACCTACAACAGCAATGGTATTGAGGTCAAGCGAAAAACCGAGAATTATAACTGCCCATTGCAATATCTTTTTAGATGTAAATTTAATTCCGCCGGCAAATGTGGATTTTTTTGCAAGAGTAGGCGAGATTAGTGAAATAATCATACCTGTTATAATAGCAAATACCGGCACACCTATAAGTTCAAATGAAAATCCGCCAATGCCGAACATACACATAATTTCGGCAAAAGCCGCAATTATAGCGCAAAGCAATATTCCGCCGCAATTTTTCTTAATAAATGTCATAAATTTCCCTCCAAATTTATATTACCTATTGATTGTAACACAAGTTAGTAATAAAATATAATTATGATTTAATATGAAATAATAAGTAAAATTTATGAGGCTATTATGATAGATTACAGAATAAAAACGTTTCTTGTGCTTTGCGATACGATGAATTATCGAAAAACAGCAGAGCTTTTGAATATGACACAGCCTGCCGTTACTCAGCATATTCATTTTTTGGAGAACGAATATAAGTGTAAGCTTTTTATATATGACAGACATACGCTAAAAGTTACCGGTGACGGAGAGCTGCTTAAAAATTATGCTGAAAATGTGATTTTTCAGGAGCAAAAGCTGCTTGAAAAAATGCAGACAGAGCGAAAGCCTGTGCTAAGAATAGGCGCAACAAAAACAATTGGTGAATTTGTGATTGATGAAAAACTTGCAGATTATTTAAAAAATCCAAACAACAACCTGCTGATTGATATAGACAACACCGTAAGGCTTTTGCAAAGACTCAAGAAAGGCGAGCTTGATTTGGCGCTGATTGAAGGCTTTTTCGACAGCAAGGAATTTGCAAGCAAAATTTATAAGGAGGAAGATTTTATCGGTGTGTGCAGTAAAAATCATCCGTTTGCAAACCAAGCAATTTCTCTTGAAAAAGCTTTCTCTCAAACACTGTTTATTCGTGAAAAGGGTTCGGGAACAAGGAGAATTCTCGAACAGCTTTTGTCTGAACATAATTACACCGTTGAGAATTTTAGGCGAAATGTGTGCGTAAGCAATTTTGGATTGATGTCAAAATTAATTGCAAAAAATATCGGAATAACCTTTGCGTATAAAGCATTTTTGAAAAGCAGTGACGCACTCGCTCCTTTTTATATTGACGGTTACAAGACTATGCGAAATTTTAGGTTTGTGTATCTTGATACTCCGGATTCACTGAAAATAGTAGAGAGTTTTGAAAAAATACTTGCTTAATCAATTTTATGTGATATAATTGTGCTGTAAATATACCGAATAATATAAAAAGAAGTGGTTGTATGCAAAACTCAATACCAACCGAACTTTCTGTAAACGGCAGAAATTTTAATATAATAAAACTGCTCGGCAGGGGAAAGGGTGGATATTCCTACCTTGCAACAGACGGCATAAGCAATTATGTGCTAAAGCAGATCCACCACGAGCCATGCAGTTATTATAAGTTTGGCAACAAAATTCAGTCCGAGCTAAACGATTATAACCGTCTTTTGAAAATCGGTATTACAATGCCTGAAATGCTCGACATAGATATAGAAAACGAGCGTATTTTAAAGGAATATATTGAGGGCGACACTGTTTTTGAAATGGTGAAAACGGACAGCGTGAAACCCGAGTATATAGAGCAGGTAAAGAATATGTGCGCACTGTTGTACGCCAACAATACAAATATAGATTATTTTCCGACCAACTTCGTAGTTAGAAATGAAAAACTTTTTTACATTGATTACGAGTGTAACGACTATATGGAGGAGTGGAATTTTGAAAATTGGGGCATAAAATATTGGTCAAAAACGGCGGAATTTCTTGAATACTTAAATACACATTAATTTTAAATCGGTGCGTTTTCGTGCCGATTTTTTGTATGCAGAATTTATAAAAATTTGGCTATACTATTAATGTAAATCTTTTTAGAGGTGCTTTAATGGTAAGAATAATAACAGATTCCGCATCGGATTTTGAGGTTTCGGAGCTGAAAGAATTAATGGTTGACTGCGTGCCGCTTTCAGTAAATTTTGGTGATGATGAGCATAAGGATAACGGAGAACTCTCGAAAAATGACTTTTTTGAAAAGCTGAAAAATACAACAGAGCCCGTAAAAACCTCTCAGCCGTCACTTCACGATATAGTGCAGGAGCTTGAGATTGCCAACAGCGGCAAAGACGGCGGTGTGGCAATTTTTATGTCATCAAAAATCAGCGGAACGGCAAATACGGCAAGGATTGCCTGTGATATGACAGGCTGTAAAAATGTGTATATAGTAGATTCTTTAACCGCCTCAGCAGGACAAAAACTGCTTGTGGAATATGCTGTCAAACTGCGCGGACAGGGCAAAACCGCAAAAGAAATTTTTGACGGACTTGAGAGCGTAAAGTCGAAAATATCATTGCTTGCCTGCCTTGACACACTTGAGTATCTGCATCGTGGCGGCAGGGTAAATTATACCAAGGCAATGCTTTCGGCGGTCGCTCATATAAAACCTGTAATAAGGCTCAGTGGCGGCGAGGTGGAATTGCTTGCCAAGAGTTTTAGCATTAAAAGAGGACTAAAGAGTCTTGCTCAAAGGCTCGAAAGGGAAGAACTCAATCCGCATTTTCCGTTGTATGTAATGTATTCTGACAACAAAAGCCTTGCAAAAGAGCTTGCGGCAGACATAAAAAAACACCTGCCAACGGCGGCAAGTGTTAAGATAATGCAAATAGGCGCAGTCATTGGCAGTCATATCGGCTCAAATGCCTGCGGTGTTGCATATGTAAAATTGTAATCAATTTTCCGAATACCCGCAAAACACCTCTTGTTTAGGGGTGTTTTCTTTTGCGTGAAATAATTTGAAAATTTTTTCAAACTTATGAGCAAAGTCCTGATTATTGGACAGATAATGTGCTATGATAATTTTATAAATTTTAAAAAATATGCAAAATAAACATATATTAGGAGCATTGACAAACAATTTTGTTTATTGATATAATGCAAATTGAATATAAAAGATAAAAAACGGAGGTTAAATATGAAAATCTTATTGCGATTTGGTTCGAAAAATAATAAGTTTCCGCTTGACTATCGGCGAGTATGTCTTTCTTTTTTTAAGCGGTCACTGTCAGAGATTGCCGAGGGAAAGTATTTTGAAAAGTATTATTTTACACCCGAACGCAGAAATTTTACTTTTGCGGTGAATTTGCCAATGCCTAAATTTTCAAAAACGGAAATAGGGCTTGGCAAGAATGAAATCAGTATCACTTTTTCTACTGCAGACAGCACAACGGGATATATTTTTGCATCTGCATTTATAAAGCAAAAGGGCAAGCATATTCCTGCACCGCTTGGCAATGAAATGATTCTTACAAGCGTTAGTCAGGTGCAGGAAAAGACGGTTAGTTCAAATTCCGCACTTGTAAAAATGCTCAGTCCGCTTTGCTTGAGAATACATAACGCAGAGAGTAATTCGGACAAGTATGTTTCTGTTGCAGATGAAAATTTCAACGAGCTTGCCGAGCAAATAATAAAAAGACAGCTTAACGAAAACGGTTTTGATGAAAAGATACTTTCAAATATCAGCATAAAACCGTTAGATGCCAAAAAGACTGTTGTGTACCACTACAAAAATTATATAGAGTGCAGTTTGGGCACTTTTATTATCAGCGGTGACAGGGCGGTAATAAATTACTTGCTCAAAAGCGGTATCGGCTCAAGAAAATCCGCAGGATTTGGTTTTGCCCAACTTATAGCCGAAGGAGATGAAACAGACTGATGAAAACAACTATTAAATACTATGGTTATGATACATTGCTGCAGCCTACCGATTGGAGGGCTGCGGCGGCAGTTGTAGGCTTGTGTAAGTATTTTGACCATTTTAGAATCGACTATAAAATTCTTTATAATGTTGACGAAAAGCCTGAAAATTATATTCATGGTTTTGACGGAATTATTTATAAAAGCGATAGTATTACCGAAGAAAAGTATCTCGATTTTGTTGAGAGTTATTTTGAAAAAATATATGACGCACTCAACTATATTGAGTATTCTTGGCAATGATGAGTTTAGTGATGAGCAGATTAAAATGGTTAATGACCTTGTAAAAAGCAAAACTGTTTTTAAGGATTTGCTTGGCAAGACAAAATTTGACGGAACTAACAAGGCTGTTTTTATCTCAACTATTGAGGAAAACAGGGAAGAAATTATAAAAAATATTTTTAAGAACGGCAATAATCTTTATAAGAATTACTGTAACGAACACCTTATTTTTACTGATGATAACAGCACTTGCAGGTTAAGAGGCTACAATGTTGACAATGATCGAAAAACAAGTATTCTCGGCTTTTGCTTTTCAAAAGAAAGTTTTGACGCTAACGATATTTTGGAATTTGACTTTATTCCGTTTGCTTTTTCAAATCCCGATATGCGAGAAACATATTTTGTAAATAATAATTTTTCGATTGAAACTTTAGTAAACACCAATCGTGCTTTTTCAGAGCAGCTCAGCAATACAGAGGGCAAAGGCGACAAAAATAAACTTTTGCTTGTCTTGCAAAATTCAAAAGATTATATCAGCTATGATGTTGAGATAATCTCTAAATCTCAAGATGACGCTTTTTATTCTACACTTTTTGTAAGACTTGAACGATTGAAAAAATTGAGAGAGTTATCGGGTAAATCATTATATCTTGTGAAAAAAATTAATGACGATTATTGGTTTAATCTCGAAAGAGAAGTGTATATGCGTTGTCTTAATAATGTGTTGCTTGATGATGTTATTCTCAGAATGTTAAAATTTTATTTTGATGATAACAGCAACAAAGGCTACATAAAAAGCAGAACAGATTTACTCATAGACATAAATATATCATGGAAAGGAAATAACATTATGAATGAAATTAAGTCAGCAAAAAGTTGTGGATTTTTAACTTCCAAAAAACTAATTGAAATGAAAAGCAGTAATAAAATTAATTCATATAAGCAAAAAATAATCAGCGCTCTTTGCGCACACGACTATGACAGAGCAAAAGAGGTAATTCTCAGTTTGTCGGCATATGTAGGTATGGAATTTTCATTCTTTTACAAATTCCTTGAAAATGCAGAGGAAAACAAAGATATTGCATTTGCTTTTGCAAGTGCTTTAACTGAAACCAATTCAAAAAATTCGGAGAATAAAGAATAATATAAAGGAGATTTTATTATGAAAAACAAAGCATTAACTCTTACAGTAATCGCAAATATGACAAGTAACTATGGCGAAAGCCTTGGCAATATTTCAAGTGTTCAAAAGGTATTCAGAGGCGGCAAAGAATACGCAACAAGGAGCAGAGAAAGCCTGAAAAATGCCATCTGTGTTCAGTCGGGATTTTATGATGATTTACAAACCTCTGCTGATGGAGCAATGCAAAAGTTTGTTAATGCTGATATAAATGCCGCAACTTGCAGGGCTCTTGAGGGTGGATATATGTATACAAAAGGTGTTACATATATTCGCAACAGTTCTTTCTATCTTACCGATGCGGTAGCAACAGAACCTTTTATTAATGATGCCCGTTTCCACAACAATCTTTATCTCGCAACAAATTATGCAAAGGCACATGGTTTGAATGTTCAGAATAACGCCAAGGATTGCGGACTTATGCCATATCAGTATGAATATGACAAGTCAACAAAGATTTACAGTCTTACCATTGACCTTGAAAAAATCGGCAAAGACGAAAACTTTGGCGCAGAGGCAGACAACAACGAAAAATGCGAGAGAGTTATTGCTCTTATTGATGCAGTGGAAAACCTTTCGCTTGTTGTTAAGGGCAACCTCGACAACGCAGAGCCAATCTTTGTTGCAGGCGGACTTTCACCACGCAAAACCCACATCTTTGAAAATGCGGTTTCTGTTTCAGGAAAAAAGCTTATTATTGAGCCTGTCAAGGAAAAACTTGCTCAGGGTTACAGTTGTGCACTTATGCGCAACGGCGAGCTTTCAAACGAAGATGAAATTGTAAGAGAGCTTAACCCAACAAGCGTAACTGAATTTTTTGAAAATCTCAGAGGTCAGGTAAAAGAGTATTTTTCAGAGTAAGGCGGAATTAATATGAAAGCAATTAGACTTCATATAAAACAAAACAGCGCAAATTATAAAAAAGAAGAAACGGTGCAGTGCCGTATGACATATCCTTTGCCGCCATATTCTACTGTTATCGGAGCAATTCACAAGGCTTGCGGTTATACAACCTATCACCCTATGCAGGTAAGCGTACAGGGAAAGTACGGCTCGTTAAAAACTAAAATGTATAAGGACGATTGTTTTCTTAACAGTCTTAACGATGACCGTAATACCCTTGTAAAAATGAAAAATCCTGATATGCTTTCAAGTGCATATCAGGTTGTGGCTACGGCACAAAAAACTCAGGGCAACAGCTTTGAAAATGGAATTACAATTAATGTGATTAATGCCGAACTGCTCGAGGAATACCGCTTTTTAAAGCGCACCAAGCGCAGAATAGACAAACATAAAAAAATCATTAATAAAATGAAAACTCGGCTCAAAGAAATGAAAGCCGATGCAAACATTTCAGCCGAAGAAGTAAAAGAATTTGATAAGCGTATTAAGCATATAAAGGCTGTATATGATGAGTACGAAAGAGTAAAACATACCATTCCGTATTCGCATTTCAGAACCCTTGCAAAAGGCCCTAAGTATTATGAAATCCTTTGCGACATTGAACTTGTAATTCATATTGTGACTGATGACAATACTATGAATGATATTATGGAGAATATCGGAAACCTTACTGCAATCGGCAGAGGAGAGGACTTTGTAGAAGTGCTCGAGTGTGCTCAAACAGAGCTTACTGAGGTTGATGAAGATGTTGATTACGGAAAAAATGATTTCGATGTTTATATGCCTGTTGAGTATTATGAGGAAAATCAATCCGATATGGATATAATTTCAAAAACAGACGGTGGATACGCAGGAGGCACAAAATATTTTATGCCAAAGGATTATGTGGTTGAGCAAATAAAGGGCGGTATGAGAAAACGAGTGTTTAATCGTGTGCCTGTTATTTTCTGTCAGATTAATTACCTTGACAGCGGATGTAAAGGTATAATGCTTGATAAATCAGAGAACGGAATATATACAGTGCTTTTAGCTTGAGGTATTTATATGAATATAGAAGATAAACTTGCAAAACCCGACAAAACTATCGGACAACATTCAAATGAGCTTATAGAGCAGGCAAAACTGCTCTATAAGCTCGGCTATATTAAATCTGAAGAGTTATATTCAGATTTACTTGTTGCGTGCAAAAAACACGATTACGGCAAGGCAAACTCTCAATTTCAAAAAAGAATTACTAAAGGCGGAGATTTTCAACCTGAACAAGAAATCCCACACAGTATACTTTCTACTTTTTTTATTGATAAATCAGAATGTATAAACCCTGTAAGTGTATATTTTGCTGTGCTTTATCATCACTATAACAAAGACTCTCCTGTTACAGTGTTTAAAGAAAACCGTGAACTTATAGGAAAATTTCTTGCTGAATTTGGCTTTGATACAAACTCTTACAATAAAATGAAGAGGAATATTAAGAAAATCAAAGATTTATTTAAAACCAAACTTTCTGATGAAGAAAAACAATACGCTGTTTTGTTAAAAGGCTTTTTGCACAAATGCGATTACAGTGCAAGCGCAGGCATTGAATGTGAAAAGGTCAATGATTTTCTTAATACTTCACTTAATGAATGGGAAACAGCTAAAAATGTCAGCTACAATGAATTGCAAGAATTTTGTATTAAAAATACGGACAGCAACTTAATTGTAACAGCACCGACAGGTATGGGCAAAACCGAGGCAGGCTTGCTTTGGTGTGGCGACAACAAATGCTTTTTTGTTTTGCCTTTAAAAACGGCAATCAATGCAATGTATGGCAGAATAAAAGATCTTTGCGGAAAAGACTTTAAAGAAAGAGTGGCTCTCGTTCACTCCGATATGAAATCATATTATTTGGAAGATTCAATAATTAACGGAAAAAATTATGATTTTGTATATGCTCAGTACAGCAAACAACTTTCTTTGCCGATTACAGTATGCACTCCCGACCAAATATTTGACTTTGCCTTGAAGTATGCAGGTTATGAATATAAACTTGCGGTAGCATCATATTCAAAGTTTATTATTGATGAAATACAGATGTATTCACCCGATGTTTTGGCAGCTGTTATTTACGCAATTAAAATGATTTATACGCTTGGCGGCAAGGTGGCAGTGCTGACTGCTACATTACCGCCGTTTGTGAAAAATGAGCTTGAAAAAATCTTTGGAGAAGATGTAAAAACAACTGATTTTTCGGACAAAGGAAAATTAAAGCACAATGTTAAGGTGCAAGAAAAAGCGTTGCAATCAGATGATATTATTAAAATTTTCAATGATACTAAGTGCGACAAAGTAAAAAAATATCTTGTTGTATGCAACTCGATAGATATTGCAAACAAAATGTATCTTAAATTGAAAAATTCAGAGATAAATGCAGATATAAATCTTTTTCACTCGAATTTTACTAAGGATGACAGAAAAGACAAGGAAAATGAAATTTTAAAAGCCTCTGAAAAACCTAATGAAAGTATGAATATTCCTGAAATATGGATTTCAACCTCTGTTGTAGAGGCAAGCCTTGATATTGATTTTGATATTCTTATTACCGAGTTATCGGATTTATTTTCCCTGTTCCAACGCTTTGGCAGAGTCAACCGAAGAGCTAAAAAAGATTTTTCAACATATAATTGCTTTGTGTTTACAGAAATACAGGGCAACGCTCATTACTTTGTTGATGATACCATCCATGCACTTTCAAAGCAAGCTGTACTGAATGTTGACGGTGTGATTTCTGAGGAGGAAAAGAAAAAACTGATTGACAATTACCTTTCAACCGAAAAAATAGTGCAGTCAAAATATTATGATGAGTATTGCAAAAATTTAAAAAGGTATGAAGATAATTTTGACTACTTGGAGTTGAAAAAAGACGGAATAAGAAGAATTGACAGAAGTGACGCAATTCCTGCTGAGGTGTTTGATCAAAACGAAAGCGTTATTAATGATGCTCTAAAAGTGCTCAATTCAGAATCTGCAAGCCCTGTTGAAAAACTAAAAGCAAGCGAAACAATACTCGGTTTCACTGTTTCTGTAAATCAGGTTAGAATTGACAATAACAATACAGGTAAGTTTATTGATATGAAGTACAATAAACTTCCGATTATTGATTGTATCTATGACTCCGAATGTGGCATTAGATTTGATAAGAAAAAGAAAACACCAAAGCAAGAAAAAGAAGAGTTAGGCGAAAAAGAAGAACCTGATAACTTTCTATGAGGTAACACTATGGACGAAAACAGAGTTACGGGTATGCATAAAGGCTTTGAAATGTGGTGGTAAATATTGTATGTAATACTTGTGTATGATATAATATGCGATGAAAAAGGCAAAAAGATTTTGCCAAAGGTATTTAAGATTTGCAAAAAATACCTTGTGCATATTCAAAATTCCGTTTTTGAGGGCAATATCAGCAAAGTGAATGCCCTTGCATTAAAAAAGGAACTTGATGTTTATATCAGAAAGGATAAGGACTCCGTTATAATGTTTCACACTCGTGAAGAGCGATGGATGAGCAAAGATTTTCTCGGAATTGTTGATGATAAAACATCAAATTTTTTATAAGGCATTTTATTGTCGACCTCACATAGCTAAAAAATACGGAGAGGTTGACAGAGCTGTTTTATCAAGCAATCATCGGTGCTTTAGGCTTTTGTATGTGTTGATATAATAAATTCTTAAGTATATTTTAATATGTCGACAAAACAGATCTCAATAACGCCGATGATTACTTAAGCTTTTGCCCCACGGCTATAAATCTATCCATACTGGATTTTAAATACAGGTATGTTTATGATTCACAATGTTTCAAGCTACGCTATAAATCTATCCATACTGGATTTTAAATACGAATACAGCCATAATACCAATGCCGACTGGAACACTATAAATCTATCCATACTGGATTTTAAATCAAGTAGCCACAACATTTCTATAACCACTTGAAAACCTATAAATCTATCCATACTGGATTTTAAATTCCTGTACAATGACATCAGTTATTATTTTCATTGTCTATAAATCTATCCATACTGGATTTTAAATCTTTGTGAAAACATCATAAAGTAATCAGTTGCGGACTATAAATCTATCCATACTGGATTTTAAATATTGAAAAAGTTTTCGTGTCAGCGATAGTCAGACCGCTATAAATCTATCCATACTGGATTTTAAATCTGATAATATTAACAACAGTACCAATGACGGTACTACTATAAATCTATCCATACTGGATTTTAAATACGAGAGTTGCAAAGAAAATTGGAGACACAGTCACCTATAAATCTATCCAAACCGGAGCATAAATCAGTTAATCATAACACATTAAACCCACACATAAGAAAAGCAAAATTAATAATCCCCAAAGAGCAGTATCAAATTTGACTTTAATATCAACTCTAAGGGGATTATTTAAAATTTAAAGAAAGATTTTTAATCGGAATATTTAATTAGTCATCAAAGTTTGGCGTTTGGATTGCATCATAGCCAGTTTCGCCGGTGCGGATTTTTACTGCTTGCTTAAGGTAGTAGGTAAAGATTTTTCCGTCACCCGGATTGCCTGTAAACGCAGTCTTTTTAATAGCTTCTATGGTTTTTGTTTCCCATTCTTCTGATGAAACCACGATTTCAAACTTGATTTTAGGCAATACCTGCACATCTACTTTTTGACCTCTTACATATTCGGACATACCTCTTTGAATACCGCAGCCTACAACCTGATAGGCTGTGATTCCGTTTACGCCAATGTCCATAAGGGCTTTTTTTACATCGAGGAACATTTCCTCTCTTACAACAGCCTCTATTTTAATAAGCTGAACTTCGTTATTGTTATCCATATGTTAATCCTCCGTTAATTATCAAGACCGTTAAATGACGGGTAAGCAGATTCACCGTGCTGTGTAATATCAAGTCCGAGCATTTCATCACGCTTGCTTACTCTGATTTTACCTGTAATAATTCTTGTTAAGCCGTAACAGATAAGTGTACCTGCAACTGCAATTACAAGTGTAATTACAATACCTAAAGCCTGTGCGCCGAACTGAGCAAACTCACCGTAGATAAGTCCGTTGCCTGCGTCTGCGTTAATAGCTGTGCTTGAGAACACACCTGTAAGAAGTCCGCCCCAGATACCGCCTGTACCGTGACAGCTGAATGCGTCGAGTGCGTCGTCAAAGCCGAATTTCTTTTTACCGAATGAAATCATAAGGTAGCAAACAGGACTTGTTGTAAGACCTATAATTACTGCCGCCCAAATCGGAACAAAACCTGCGCCCGGAGTAATGCCTACAAGACCTGCAACCATACCTGTGCTTGCACCGATAAGTGTAGGCTTTTTGTTTTTAAATACATCGCAAAGCATCCAAGAAAGGATTGCGGCTGCCGCAGAAACGGCTGTTGTCATAAATGCGTGTGCAGAAAGTCCGTTTGCCTCAAGTGCAGAACCTGCATTAAAGCCGAACCAACCGAACATAAGAAGTGAAGCACCTAAAACTACTGTAGGAATATTGTGGATTCTGTAGTTAGCGTGTTTGTAATCGTGGCGTTTGCCGAGGATAACGCAAAGGACAAGAGCTGATACACCCGAACTGATGTGAACAACATCACCGCCGGCAAAATCAAGAGCACCGATACCGTCAAGACCGAGAAGTCCGCCGTCTGCCCATACCATATGAGCAAGAGGATAATAAACAATTAAAGACCAAAGAATGATAAACACAAAAAGTGATTTAAACTTCATTCTGCCTGCAACAGCACCTGTAATAAGAGCAGGAGTAATAATTGCAAACATCATCTGAAATCCGCAGAAAACCATATTCGAAATTGCTGCGCCGTCTGTGTAACCCTCTGTGAGAGATACACCCTCAAGTCCTATCCAACTAAGGTCGCCTATAATGCCGTTTGAGCTTGGAGCAAATGAAAGTGAATAGCCGAAAAGCACCCACATTACAATGCCTGTTCCGATGATGAAAATTGAAGTCATCATTGTGTTTACTACATTCTTTTTGCGAACAAGTCCGCCGTAAAACATTGCAAGACCGGGTGTCATAAGGAACACCAAAGCCGAGCATATCAGCATAAAAGCTATATTTCCTGCATCCATTTTAAAACCTCCACATAAACCGACTGAATAAAAACAAGGCTCACCACGCCTTTGTAAATTGCAAGAAAATAAAAATAAATTGCAAATTTACCAAAAGCAGGGTGAACCTCTTTGTTCTGAAATATTCATTTTAAAAATAAGCGAAAATAAGAAGCTTTCCGGAAACTTTACTTTACAAGTTGAATTATAGCCTTGTTTTTGCCCTTTGTCAATAGATTTTTGCAAAAAAATCAGCTGAAATTCAAAATTTTCTTATCATAGCCAAATTAAAGCACAAAGTATACAGATTTTAAATTTTGCAAGAAATTTTATAAAACTTTCATAATACTAATAAAAGCCGGGATAACGCTTATGCAGAAATCATTACACACCTTTGCGGCGGCAGGGCAATTTTCCTCAAGGCTTTCTAAACCATAATTTACCCCAATTTCCTATAAAGAACCTCTGAATATTGCCCAACACTAAGTAAATTCTATTTTCATTATATCACAGTAAAAAGCATAAGAAAACCGCTCTGCCAAAAAAGCAGAGCGGTAAATTGTTATAACCGACAGTTAAATTCAGTCTTAATTATTGTTTTCTGCAAGGTAAATCTGATATGCTGTAATATCGTTTATATCTACCTTGCCGTCTTTGTTATAGTCAGCTCTTTCGTCAAAGTCAGCCGGCTTTTCTTCTGTGCCTGCCACAACGCACTGAGCAAAGGTTACATCCTGAACATCAACTTTGCTGTCCTCATTGAGGTCATATTTATTATCCGATAATGTCCAGATCTGAGTGCCATAGAATGGGTTTGCTGTGCCTACAATGAGGTTATCATCGGTTACTGCAAATGTACGACAGCCATGGTTGTAAGGATCACCGAAACCGTTTGTTGTAACGGTCTTTACATTAAGATTGCTGTCAAGGGTGAAAATATCAAAGCCTCTTTCGGCTGTGCTCATATAAGCCGCACATTTTACAAATGAAGTCATTTTTACAATGTTTTCTTCTGTAAATATTTTATCGATAATTTCACCTATTGAGATTGTCATATCCTTAGATGCTTTAGAAAGCTCTGTATATGTTGCAATAAATTCTTCGCTCGCTTTTTCGTCAGCTGTGTTTTCAATCTCCTGAGCAAGCTCAATTACATTTTCTGCATTTGCTGCTGTTGCTCGGCTGATTTTGCCTGCGTTGTTTACGCTTTTAGCCATATTTCTTGCATCATCTCTTGATATAGAGAGTGTGGCAGGAGCGGCAACAGGCAGCTGTGGCGTTTTATATTTGTTAAGAATAAGCTCGGCGAGCACCTTAATGTATTCAATTTGTGACTGCCATTCTTCGTCTGTCATTTTGAGAAGGTCACCGTTTGTAAGCTGTCCGATTGGTTCGAGAAGTGAACTTGTATCAAATGTACCTACATAGAGCTTGTTATTGTAAACCTGCATTCTCCAAATATACTGGTTTTCGTTGTGGTCAAAACCTGAGCCTAAACCTGTAAGACCGCCGTCGGGGAACATTTCATCTGCATCTCCCACAACAAGCTCAATTTCCTCGTTTTCGTCCATTCTGTAAAGATTTACGGATTGCTCAAGGTTAGAATTCATAAAACCGCAGCTTTGGTCAAACAAAACTCTTTCAAGTGCAATTTCCTCATCGTTGTACTCGCCAATGTAGAGGTAGCCGTCATAAACGCAGAGGTTAGCCGCACCGGATCTTGTCCTTTCGGGATCAATGCCGTAGGTGTACTTTGCATTATCCTTTTCTTTGTCACCGATAACCGAAGTCCATGTCCACTTGCCGTTGTCATCTCTGTCACCCTTGATAAGCGCAAAAGACTGCATTGTGTTATCGTCAGGCTTGTTTTCAGGAGTACCTGTGCAGATAGAAACATACAAAGAACCGTTATATGCAGCCATATCCCAAATTGAACCGCCGTAGATGCTGTCCTGATAGCGGTAAGCAGGATAATTGAACATATCGCTCATTGTAGCAATTACCTTAAATGAATCGGGATCTTCGGGATTGTCACTTTCGCAGATATATGCACCCTCAAGACCAACAAGGCTTATTATGAGTTTGTTTTCAAATGTGCTTATACCTCTGATACCAACGCTGATACCCATTTGATAAGCCTTGTAAAAATCTGCCTGATCTATACTCTGGTAAACCTTTTTGTACTCATCGGTTGCAGGGTCAACCTGATAAACCGTTGGCAAGCCGTTTACCGAGCCGCAGAAGTAAAATTTGCCGTTTAACTCAACAACATTTCTGAACTGAACATTTGTGTTTGTGGTAGCCTTTGACATAAGAAGTTTAACTTCGCCTGTCTTTGTATTTACTTTTACGAGAATACCCTTAGGATCTCCGCCGTCCTCTTCAGCTGTAAAGAAAGCGCCGTTGAACATAGCATTTAGGGTAGCTGTCATAATTTCTTTGTCAAATTTATTTCCAAGAACTGTACCCATAAAGTTAAGGGTTTGAGTCATGGCATTAGGGCAAGTGCCGATATACACCCAGTCGCCGTAGCCGATTGCAGACCACGCATAGTTTTGGGCACGATCGCCAACACCTGTTATCTCGTCTGTAACAGTGCTGTTGCCAATGTAGTCAACAATACCGTCAGGAGCTTTTAATCCGTTTTCGGGATGAGTGATTTTGTTAGCGGTAAATGATTTTTGCTGATAGGTTGTACCGCTTGTTGTGTCGCTTGCTGCCATGGCAGTAATTGAAGAAAAGCTTGTCACAACCAATGCAGCGGAAAGCAACGCTGAAATAATTTTCTTTTTCATTGTCTATTCCCCTTTACTGAAAATGATATATAAAAATATCTTTTCAAAATTGTACTATAAAAGGTGAATTTTGTCAATGAATATTTGCACTTAAATGTCAATTATTCTTTACAATAATGCACAATTTTATAACAATTAAACGGTATATAGATATTTTAATGCTTAATAATCATAAAATTAAAGTATGACTGTAAATATACATTTTACAGACTGTTTTATATTAAAATACCGTTACAATGGTCAATTTCGTGCTGAATTATCTGCGATGTAAAATCGGTAAATGTGCGTGTTGTGGTTTTGAATTTGTCTGTTGTATATTTAACCTTTATGGTTTTAAATCGCTTTGTTTTGCGTTCGCCGTCAAGCGAAAGGCAGCCTTCCTCGGTTTCGTATTCGCCGTATCCCTTGATGATTTCGGGATTGAACATAAGAATATACTTTCCGTTGTCGCTTACCGCAATAATTCTTTTAGATACGCCAATCATATTTGCCGCCATACCTACGCAGCCTTCAAAGTTAGCCTTTAAGGTGTCAAGCAAATCAATAGCAACGGGCATATCAGCCATACTTGCGTCAACCGACTTCCTCTGCAAAAACATAGGATCTCTTACAATTTCTCTTACCATATTTATCCCTCGCTTATTTTTTATGATTATAGCATATATCTGGGGATTTAACAATGATATTAAGAATATAAAGGGTGTATAATTCCTTCGTTTATTAATTCTTGTACTTTTTCAGAATGAATATTGTTTTTGCCTCTAACAAGGTCAAGAAAGACTAATAAGTACTGTAATTTTTCATCGCTGAATACAACCTTTAGCTGATGATTGCCATATAAGCCGTTAAGCACAAAGGTGAGATAAAGCTCCATACAGTTGTAACTATTCGTTTTAGCGTTTAGCATCATTAGTTCTTTGTTAATAATTCTTTCTCGCTTTGTCGGAATAAAGTCTTGTGGATAAAATACAAAGTATAAATCCGGTGATACACATTCATAGTATTCAATATCATCGTATTCTTTTTTTAAGTGTTTTGTAATCATATCAACAAGAATGTCAATTTCAAAGCAAAACAAGCAGTCAGAAAAAGGTGAAAAACGAATATGTGATTTTACAAAATCGAAATACATTTCTGTATAACATAAATAATCGTAAATGCTATCATTTTTGTTTGCACAATTTACATAATCGTCTATTTTTAAAAATAATCTTATGCCATCTAAATCTAAATCCAAGTAAGCTTTTGATTTTTGCATAACTTCTCCTCAAACTTCCAAGCAATCTTCATTGCTGTTGATTACTTCGTCAGTTTTTTCTAAGTACTTATCCTTGATACCGTCTACAACCTTACAAATCACCTTTGTAGAGGTGATGAACATTACCTTTACCTTAAACTTTTTCTTAACATAACAGCCGATACCGCCTGCGCCGAGAGTTCCTGTTGCCTTGGTGTACGGTGAGTTTGCTATGTAGCCGATTGTACCGATGTTTTTCATCGTAACCTTAATAGCCTCGTTGTCATGCGGATTGGTGGGTTCTTTTTTACAGGTGAGCTTTTTGCCAATCTTAAAAGGCGTCATTCCATAGTAGTATTTTGTGCTTGTAATTGTAACATATAGATTTTTCATAATGTTTCCTCCTTATTATTTAAAAAATATGGTTTTGCTTTCTTTATCTATATTATAAATAATAAGGTGTCCCAAAAAACTCCCTTTGCTCTTTAGAAACGATATTTTTTAAGTATAACTTAAAAAATTAAATTCTTAATTCAGAGCAAAGTCCTGATTATGGCCCATTGAAAATTATATAATTAAAGCATAACAAATAAGACATAAAAGGAGTTAATTATATGACAGACGCTAATTTATATGTTAATGTGTGTATTTTTGTAATTATAAGCTATGCAATGCGCTACCCTGTAAAAGCAATTTTCAGAAAGCCGAAAGCCCACAAATATTCAGCAAATAATTGCCGGGTAAAACAAGTGTCGCACAGAAAAACGGCATAAAAACAAGACAGATTTTTAGGTCTGTCTTGTCGGTTATACTAGTATTAATTATTGACCGCCTTTTGCTGACGAGAAACCGCCTCGCAAAGCGAAACAAATATAATGAACAGCGGTGTTGTAATCGGCTGGGCGAGGTTTACAGTTGCCTGTACGGCGTAGCTGATAACAGATACGGCAAAAATAATTGCAAGCGGATTTTTTGCGGCGGACTTTATTGCACCTTTCAGCGCACCGAAAAGTATCGTAAGGTAAGAGGCAAGTCCCAAAATGCCCGTAGTTACAAGGTAGTTTATGTATTCGTTATGCGCACAGTTTGTGGAACTGTCGCCGTAGTGCATAAGTCCCTCAAAATACGGCTCAAATACAGTGGCAAATGTGTCAGGGCCACTGCCGAACAGCTTGTTATAAAATGAAAAGTCGCCGAATATCCAAAACGAGCGAATCCACATATAACCACGATGAGTGCCCCAGCTGTCATTGAATCGAAGAAAGCTTTTAAGAAAGCCGAGGTCGGTTTTTGTGTCTATCACGCTGAAATAATACACCGCAAAAAACATTGCACAAACAGAAAGAACAAAAATACTTCCTATTATAATAGGTATAGCAATCGGCATGGTTTTGTTCTGGAACCTATAATCCGCAAGGTACAAAAGCGCAGTAATAACAGCAAATACGGCGATTACCACCCATATTACATTTGAATATACAAGCAGACTTTGAAACTCAGAAATTCCCTTTGATTTGTCGCCCATAAAATACGAAAACAATCGAAGTGCTTTTCCACTCAAAAGCATAATTGTTGTTGCAAGAAAAAATCTTTTTAGCCTTGCAACCTTTCGTGAAAACCATACAAGCAGTACGGCAAATACTGCCCCAAGTCCCAAAATGCCCGAATAGCTGTCGGCTGTCATCAGCGCCATATAGCCGAATGCTGAAGATATGTAATAGATAATGCGGTGGTTGCGCTTGTTGCTCAATACAGAAAAGGCAATGGTAACAGGCATTACAACGCAGATAAAACTCGACATAAGATTTTTGTTGCCGATAGTAGAGGTAAAGTTTGCAATAGTTTGCTCATCGGTGAGCGTTGCAAACATTCCGAGAGGATCAATGTAAAAGCAGTTGAGAATATCAAGCAGGTAAATTATAATCGAACAGCCTGCAAGAGCCACAAAAACATAGCTTTTAAAGTGATAAAACCGAGTAATTAACAGATACACAACCGCATAATAAAGCATAAGGAATAAGCCGTTGTTTCTGCCGCTTATACCGAAAAATGCGTCATACGGATCTTGCGAAAAGACAGTTGATATTGTGCATACTAAAATGAAAGCGCCAAACGCATAGTCGGTGAAAGACAGCTTTTTGTACCATGGTACGGCTTTCTTTTCGTTTTTTGCGCTGGCTGAATCGGATTTAGTAACGGCAACAGCGCCGAGCATAAGCAGGAGCGCATCGGTTGCAAACAGAAAGAAATAATATTTATCGTGCCTTATGTTGTAATAATAATCGGTATAGAACAGCGGAAAAACCGTAAACATAACAAGCAAAAATATATTCACAAACTTGTTCTTGGTAGTATATTTATTCTCAGGCAAACCGCTTGAGGGATTTAATTTAGTATTTTCAGACATATAATCACCCTTAAAATAGTGTAATCATATTTTATACCTCACAGCAATGTATGTCAATTAAAGAAAAACAAAAAATATTTTAAAAATCTGAAAAAATTTAAAAATAATTGTTGACAAAGCGCACTTCGTGTTATATAATAATGGAGCTGACTAATTGAGGCAACAAAAATTAATAAATTTCGAGGTGTAACTCAGTTTGGTAGAGTGCTTGGTTTGGGACCAAGATGCCGCAGGTTCAAGTCCTGTCACCTCGACCACAGAAAAAGGGTGTTAGTACAAAAGTATTAATACCCTTTAGTGTTATATGTACAATCTTTCAGGACTGCGCCCGAGCAAGGCGAGGAAGTGCCCTTGGGGTACGAGCGTAAAGAAAACAGTCCGGTGGTAGCCTTGCGACCGCCGCCGGTGGCGGATAAAGGGAGCAAAGCGCTGTCTGAAATAAGGAGCATAAGGAAGTGTATTTATACACAACGCAATGCGACTATATTTCAGACGGTAAAACATTTTAGAGAGCGTTGATGATACTATGACTATGAACAAGCCGCAACAGGCGAGGCAGAAATTATTATAATGGTACAAACACTGTCACCTCGACTAAATAAGCCTAATAATCTGATACAATTGATTTGATAAATCAAAATTTGGAGGATAGTATGATTGGCATTTTATATTTCAGTTCAACAGGCAATAGTTTATATATTGCACAAAAGATACAAAGCAAAATGGGAGGTCAGATAAAATATATTCCAAACTATAAGGGCAATGGCAATGAATTTGAGAAAATCATTTTGGTTACACCTATTTATTCTTACGGAATGCCAACATTTGTTTATAATATTATTCCGAGATTAAATAAAACAACGGAACTTATTATTATTCAAAATTATGGCGGTATGGTTGGCGGTGCGGATTATTATATATATCAATATGCCAAGGAAAATGAATTAAATATTAAAGCCGTTTATGTAATTAAAATGCCTGAAAATTTCACACTTACATTTACCGTACCTAAATTTTTTGTCAATCGTACTTTAAAAAATGCTGACAAACGAATTGACAATGTAATAGCCAGCATAGTTTCCGGTTATTACAAAGTACCAAAGAAAAGTAAAACAAAAATAGATATATATTTAAAAAACAAATCTAACTGGCATCTCATCGGTGAGAATTTTTCAACCACAAATGCCTGCACAACATGCGGAAAGTGCGTATCAATTTGCCCTGTTAATAATATTTCACTGCAAAATGGAAAAATCGAGTTTTCAAACAAGTGTGTCGCCTGTTTAGGATGCTATCATCGTTGCCCTCAAAAGGCAATCGTTTATAAAGGAAAAAGTAAAAAGGACAGATATATCAATCATAATGTAATTGAAAGTGATATCGGTAAAAATTTCTGACGGTTTGCAAATTTCGTTTTAACGAGCGGCTCTGTATAGTTGAAATTATAGCAACATTTTTAGTCAACAAAAATATTTTAATATTGACGCCCCCAACATATGTACGCTATAATGTACATATAATATAAGATATAGGAGGCTTTATTATGATTAACACAAACGCAACAAATTTCAGAAAAAATATGTTTGAACTTATTGACCAAACCGTAAAGTATAATGAGCCTGTAAATATAAGCACGAAAAGCGGTAATGCGGTGCTTATCAGTGAAGAGGAGTATAACAATTTAGTTGAAACCTTGTATCTTAATTCTATTCCGAATATGAGCGAAAAATTGAAAGACGGTATTGAAACTCCGCTTGAGGAGTGTGAAGAATTTGAATGGTAAGTATAAGCTGATGATTACAAAGGCGGCACAAAAGGATAAGGAGAAAATCAAGCAGTACCCTGCATTAAAGAGAAATGTTCAGAATTTGCTTGAACTTATATCCGACAATCCTTTTCAAAATCCACCGCCGTATGAAAGACTAATCGGTAATTTAAAGCAATGCTATTCACGCGGATTTAATGCTCAGCATAGGCTTGTATATATGGTTTATGAGGAAGAGAAAACAATAAAAATTATTTCTATGTGGTCGCATTATGAATTTTAGGCCAAAGCACTTTGCGTAAATGCAGGGTGCTTTTTCTGTTCTGGACATAAAACGAGCCATAACAAATTGAAATGCTCCCCTTTTGTTAGACGATGAGGT